>Ga0302311_10000051_pt1 | contig 141510 bp, 134 predicted proteins | sample III_Palsa_N1_3_FD_200449 | JGI IMG/M metagenome (GOLD analysis project Ga0302311, IMG submission 200449) | Peat permafrost microbial communities from Stordalen Mire near Abisko, Sweden - III_Palsa_N1_3 | ecosystem: Environmental > Terrestrial > Soil > Palsa > Peat permafrost | place: Sweden...
GCGTGCTCGAACGCAACCTGCTGACCAACGAGGCCGAGCTGTCGATGGAAGACCAGGGCGGCGTGTACGCGCTGATCGGCTCCACCGGCGTCGGCAAGACGACGACCACCGCCAAGATCGCCGCCGGTTTCGCCGCGCGCCACGGCGCCGCCAACCTCGGCCTGATCACGCTGGACGCCTACCGCGTCGGCGCCCACGAGCAGCTGCGCGCCTACGGCCGCATCCTGGGCGTGCCGGTGCACACCGCGCACGACCGCGCGTCGCTCGAAGACCTGCTCGAGCTGCTGGCCGGCAAGAAGATGGTGCTGATCGACACCGCGGGCATGGCCCAGCGCGACGGCCGCACCCGCGAGCTGCTGGAGATGCTGGCGCACCGCTCGATCAAGAAGGTGCTGGTGGTCGATGCGTCGTCGCAGGGCGAGACCATCGACGACGTCATCGTCAACTGGAAGGCCTCGGCCTGCACCGGCGTGATCCTGTCCAAGATCGACGAGGCCGTGAAGCTGGCCCCGGCGCTCGACGCGCTGATCCGCCACAAGCTGAAGAACATCGGCGTGGCCAACGGCCAGCGCGTGCCGGAAGACTGGCACCACCTGTCGGCCAACGCGCTCGTGCATCGCGCGCTCAAGGGCGGCGGCAGCGCGGCCTATCGCATGGATCCGCAGGACGTGCATCTCGTCTTCGCGCACGCCGGCGTGAGCCAGCAGTCGGCCGCGGCCCTGCGCGTCTGAACACCCGGCCGAAACGCCGCTTTTCAGCCGATCGCCCCCACGCACGCACGACATAGTTGCTTACATGACTCGTCATCGCAGCCCCCCACCGACTGACCAGGCCGACGGCTTGCGGCGCATGTTCGCCGCGACCCGGGGCGTGATCGTGCCGGTCGTCGCCAACCCGCACGTCGAGCACCACGGTGCCGTGCTGGCGCGCCTGGCGAGCGTGTTCGCAGAGCAAGGGCTCAACACGCTGGTGGTCGACGCCGCCGACACCGCGCCCGAACCCGGCGAGCTGGCCTTCATCGACCTCGGCGCCTGCGTCGAGCCGCTGTCGCCGCAGCTCGCGTACCTGGCCGCCCGCGGCCTGCCGATGCAGCACGTCGACACGCACGGCTCCTGTGCCAGCTTCATCCCGCGCATGATGAATGTCGTCTACGACGTCGATGTCGTCGTGATGCATACCGAGGCCCGTATCCTCGCGCGCATGCTGGGCGAGCAGCAGCTGCGTCCGGTGCTGCTGGCCTCCGGCGCGAGCGAGAGCCTGACGCATGCCTACGCCGCGCTCAAGCTGCTGGTGCAGCGCCTGGGCCTGATGAGCTTCGACCTCGTGACGCCGACCGCCAAGGGCCGCGGCCCGACGCCTGCGCAGATCGCCAGGCGCGTGGCCGACTGCGCCGACCGCTTCCTCGGCGCCGCGCTGCACGACTCGGCCACGATCGACCCCGACATCGCATTCGGCAAGGCCTCCGGCCCCGACCTGATGCGCCTGGCCGCCGCGCAGCTGCGCGCGTCCGACCCCGCTCCCGCCGCCGCCTGGACGCCCGCGCGTTCGGCTGCCGCACCGTCTTCCTACCTGTCCGCTTGAACAAGAATCTGGAGTGATCGCCATGTACACCGCCAAAGGCCAGCTCGACGCCAATGCGATGCTCAAGCAATACAGTCCCCTCGTGCGCCGTCTCGCGCACCAGATGATTGCCAAGCTGCCGGCCAACGTCGAGATCGACGATCTGATCCAGGTCGGGATGATCGGATTGAACGACGCCATGTCGCGCTTCGACAGCGAACAGGGCGTGCAGTTCGAGACCTTCGCCACCCAGCGCATCCGCGGCGCCATGCTCGACGAGCTGCGCGGCAGCGACTGGATGAGCCGCGGCGGCCGCCGCCAGCAGCGCGAGATCGAGACCGCGGTGCACAAGCTCGAGCAGAAGCTCGGCCGCGCGCCGCAGGAAAGCGAGATCGCCGAGGCGATGGGCATGTCGCTGGTGCAATATCAGGAAGTGCTGGGCAAGGTGCGCGGCACGCAGCTGGTCTACCTCGAGGACATGTCGGGCGACGAGGGCGGCGACGATTACCTCGACCGCCATGTCTCCCACGAGGACGCGAACCCGCTGTCGATGCTGCAGGATCACCGCATGCGCGAGGCGCTGGTCGAGGCGATCAAGAACCTGCCCGAGCGCGAGCAGTACGTGATGTCGATGTACTACGAGCACGACATGAACCTGAAGGAGATCGCGGCGGTGCTCAAGGTCACGGAAAGCCGTGTCTGCCAGCTGCACAGCCAGTCGATCGCCCGCCTGCGCGTCAAGCTGCGCGAGTGGTGATCCGCGGCGTCGCCGCTTGATGGACGAGCCGCCTTCGGGCGGCTTTTTCGTGGGTTCCTTGCCGATGTCTTCGTGGGGACGGTGTCAGGTCTTGCAGTGCAAACGTTGCAGTGCAAGACCTGACACCGGAGTCCGCACATCGGCGATGAACCTCTTTCTTTGGCGCGCAGCGATTGCTACACGCGCGTCACGATTCGTCATCGAGCGGCGCGACGCGTTCCGCTCCGGGCGCAGATAGTAGCGGTCAAGGAGACGGACATGATGGATCGCGCTACGAGACTCGCCATGCTCGCACTCATGGCGGTCGTTGCCACGCACGTCGCTGCGCAGCCGACCGCGGCCCAGCGCGGCGCGGCCGCGCGGGCGACCGCCGAAAGCGACGAGAAGTGCAGGGCGGTCCAACCGTTCTACTGGTCCATCGGCGACGCGCACGGCGTGCTCGCCGACGGCAGCGCCGGCACGCGCGCGCCGACCGCCGCGACGGCGATGCCGATCGCATCGGCCTCCAAGCTCGTCTACGCCGCGTTCGTCGCGCAGCAGCGCCATGGGCAGCTGACCGACGGCGACGTGCGCTTCCTCACGTTCACGAGCGGCTACACGCACTTCCGCGCCTGCCTCCGTGGCCAGACCATCGCCGAGTGCGACGACATGGGCCGCAACGGCGAGCACGACGCCTCGACCGACGGCAGGTTCGACTACAACGGCGGCCACATGCAACGGCATGCGGTGCTGGACGGACTCGGATCGCTCGACGACGCCGGCCTCGCGCGCACGATCAACGACACGCTGGGCACGTCGTTCCGCTACCTGCAGCCGCAGCTCGCCGGCGGCATCTCGACGAGCGCCCGGGACTACGGCGACTTCCTGCGCCGCATCGTCGACGGCCAGCTGCAGATGAAGTCGGTGCTGGGCACGCACGCGGTCTGCACGAACCCGCGCACCTGTTCGACGGCCGCCGAGTCGCCGTTCACGCAGGCCGACGTGCACTACTCGATCGGCCACTGGGTCGAGGACGACCCGCAGGGCGACGGCGCGTTCAGCAGTGCCGGCGCGTTCGGCTTCTATCCGTGGATCTCGCGCGACAAGACGACGTGGGGCGTCCTCGCCCGCTTCGCGCCGAGCTTCAACGGCGCGAAGGCCGGGGCGGCGTCGCTGATGTGCGGGCGCCAGATCCGCGCGGCGTGGGTCGGCGGCGAGGCGCGCTGAGCCGGTCGCGCGATGGCGTCAGAGCCCGAGCTTCTTCACGACGAACAGCAGGATCAGCGCGCCGATCACCGACATCACGAGACCGGCCGGATGGATGATCGCGCCGCTTGCGGGCTTGCTGAAAAGCTGCGCGATGAAGCCGCCGATGAACGATCCGACGATGCCGACGATGCCGGTCATCAGCAGGCCCATGTGCTCGGTGCCCGGCATGATCCAGCGCGCGATGGCACCCACGACGATGCCCACGATGAACATCCACAGGAAGTGAAACAAGGCGGTCTCCTGGTTGGCGGCCGGCCACCGTGGCCGGTCCATTGATGAGCAGAGCCTAGCCGCGAAAGGCCGGACCGCTGTCCAGGGTCTACCCGAGGCGCGCGGCGGCGAGGTGTCCTGCGATGCGCGATGGGCGTATCGTCGGCGTCTGCGCCATCCCGCCAGTCGACGCCGGGTCACAAGGCGTCGAGTCGATCTTGACCGACGACCTCGCCAGGCGCCCCGTGCACGTATTCGGCCGACTATGGCGACGAGACGCGCGTCGTCAGGATGCACAGCGGAAACGGGCCGCATGCCGAGATGGATCGGCGCGCCGTCGCCTGCCTCGACCAGGCCTTGAGCGATGTCGGGCTGGCGGACGCGGATCCGCTGCGGCAGGCCCTTCACGACTATTTCGCGTGGGCGACCCTGGGGTCCATGGCGCGGTACCACGACTCCGCGGATGACGTGCCGCGAGGGCTGGGCATTCCGCGCTGGTCCTGGGATGGACTGGTGGCTTGAACTGTCCTGGTGCCGACCGCTTCGTGGATCGGCTTGCGGCGCTGCCGCGGCGACTATCCGCGGCCCCGACGCTTGGCCAGCACCACCGTCTCGAACAGCTCGTAGGCCGGCGTCGGCACCTTGTCGGCGCCGGGCGCGTGGTAGTAGCGGATCGTGATCGAGGTCTTGCCGCCGTGCTCGCCGGGATCGACGTCGAACACGGCGATACCGTAGCCGGTACCGGTATCGCGCTGCGCCGACCAGACGGCGTCCTCCAGCGCGTCGGCGGCGCTGCGGACGTACACGCCGGCGGTCGCGCCGGGGATCGGCCGGTTGGGCTTGGTGAAGACCTTGGCCTGCGGCAGGCCGTCGGCCGCATCGGCGCCGTAGACGTCCAGCGGCGCGCTCGTGCCGCCGCCGCCCAGCACCAGGTGCACCGTGCCCTGGCTGGTGTCGAAGCTGCCGTCGTGCGACGGCGCCGTCACCACCGGCCGGGGCTGCAGCGTCTCGACAGGCGCGCCGGTGACGGCGTCGCGGCCCGCGCCGTGGTTGCAGCCGCGGATCGGCCAGCTGCGCTCGTAGTCGTGGTCGTGGCCGCAGACGACCAGGTCGACGCCGTAGCGGTCGAAGATCGGCAGCCAGGCCTCGCGCAGGCCCTTGTCGGCGCCGTTGCCTGTCGACGACGAGGTGATCGCGTCCTGGTGCATCTGCACGACGATCCAGTCGATGTCGTCGTCGCGCTGCGCGCGCGCGAGCGTCTCCTCGAGCCAGCGCGTCTGCGCGCCCTGGCTGTAGCCGTGCACGTAGAACGAGGTGCCGGGCTCGATGGGCGCGTTGCCCGTGCTCGCCGCGGGCACCAGCGGCGCCGGGCCCGCGACGAAGGCGGCGCCGTCCTGGTGGATGACGTCGTCGGCCGACAGCGAGACGAAGAACACGCTGCCGACGCGGAAGCTGTACCAGCGGCCCGGGAACTCGCTGCCGTTGTGCGGCAGCGCGAAGCGCGTCAGGTAGGAATCGAAACCCTGCGCGCCGTTGTGGAACTCGACTTCGTGATTGCCGGGACACGGCATCCACGGACGCAGCGACGCCGACGCCTGGATGTTGTTGCCGAAGTCGGCCCACACCGCGGGCTGCGACGCCGGGTTCAGGTTGGCGTAGCAGAGGTCGCCGTTGAGCAGGTGGAACAGCGGCTCGAAGCGCTCGACGGCCTGCACCGCGTAGCGGCTCTGCACCGACGACAGCACCCAGCTGGTGTTGGGCGTCGCGAGGTCGCCGTAGCTGGTGAAGCGGAACGCGTGGCGCCCGCGGCGCGCGGTGCGGAAGGTCGCGGCGAACGGCTTGGCGGCGTTGCTGTCGTTGTCCGCGGTGACGCTGTAGTGGACGACGGCGTCGGGGGCCAGGCCTGTCAGCTTGGCGTGGTACGTGAAGACGGTCTGGCCGTTGAGGCCGTCGGTGTACGTGCGCTGCACGGCGGGCAGCAGGCGCTCGCGCGCGCCGGAGTCGCCGAAGTGCACGCGCGGATGCACGGCCTGCGCGGCCGAGGCCCACGAGACGTGCACCGTGCTCGTCGGATCCTCGCCCCACGTGAGATGGATCTGCTCGGGCGTGCCGTCGGCGACGCTGTCGACAGGGTCGGCGTCGCGCGCCAGGGCGAACGGCGCGACGGCCGTCGCCAGCCCCATGGCGCCGGCGCCGCGGAAGAAGCCGCGGCGCGACACCGTGCCTGCAGGAGTGTCGTCGTCGGTGGCGGAATCGTCTCGGCGGGGTCGCATCATCGGTCGCTCCTGGGGGGGCTGCCTCGCTGGACATCCAGCGCGTCGCGTAGCGTGGCCGCGCAACGTGGCGGTGACGTGACAAACCCCCTGGGCGTATCGGCCTTCGCGGGGTCGATGGACATGTCGCAAGATGCGCGTCATCGCTTCCGGAGATCTCCGCATGACCCACCCTCGACCTGTCTTTCCGCTGAACCTCCTGCTCGCCGTCGCCGCGCTCGCCGGCTGCGGCGCCGCGCGCGCGGACGACGCCTCGGACTGCCAGGCCGCCGACGCCAGCTACCTGACGGGCGTCGTGCTGGCGACACCGACCTTCGCGCGCGGCTCGCGCCTGCATGGCGTCGAGCTGTCGCACACCCACGTCCAGCTGGTCGGCGACGCCGACGCGAAGACCTACGACATCGCGATCGACGACGTGTTCGCGAGCGGCTACCGCCCGCGGCAGGAGGACGTGCCCGCGCCGCTGGACCAGATCAAGGTCGGCGACCGGCTGTCGCTGTGCGGCATCCCCTTCAAGGGCGGCATGCACTGGGTGCACACCAACTGCGGCGACACGCCGACGTCGCGCGATCCCGACGGCTGGCTAAAGGAGATCGCGCCAGACGGCACGACCGGGCCCAATCTCGAAGACAGCACGACGTACTGCTACCTCTGGCCGCGCAAGTGACGCTTCAGGCCGCCAGCTTCGTCGGCGGCGTGATCTTGTCGCGCGTCGCCTCCGTGCCCAGCAGCTCGTCGAACAGCGCGCGGAAGTGCACGACGGCCTTGCGCAGGTCCTCGGTGCTGGCCTCGCCGCGCTGGTCGAGCGAGACGATGCGCTGCGCCGCGCGGTAGTTGTTGACGACGACCGGGTGGTCGACGGAGATGTCCGCCGCGCGCAGCTCGAAGTCGGCCACGGGATAGCCGCGCTTGGCGAGCAGGTCGCGCACGAGGCGGTCGGCTTCGATCAGCACGCCCTTGGGGTCGTCGACGAACGAGCTCTGCAGACGCGTCCAGGCCTGCGAGAAGCGCGTCACCTCGGCCGGCGCGAGCGGCGCGATCTCGAAGCTGTCGACGCGCTTCTCGCGCCGCCTGAGCTCGGCTTCTGCCTTGGCCTTGCTGCCGGTGCGCTTGAGGACGGCGTCGTATTCGGGGCCGAAGCGCTGCTTGAGCCGTTTCGACTGGTTCGCGCCGTAGGCCAGCCACGCCAGGAAGGCAACGAGGATCACCGCGACGGCGACGATGGCGATCAGTGTGGTGGTGTTCAAGCTATCCATGGGACTCTCCGGAGGTTTCCGATCTGACCGAAGGCGGCAAGCGGTGTTCCGGCGACCCGGCCGTGCTGGTTATTAGAAGGCTAGCTTGCAAGATAAGCTTCCAAGATGCTAGACTGCGTGCATGCCTTCGCGCCGCCAGTCCACCACCAACGTCTCCGAGACCCACGCCGCCGAGCTGATGCAGTCGGTGGGCGTTCTGCTGCGCCGCGTGCGCGGCGAGGCGGGGCACGAAGGGTTGGGCTGGTCGCTGGCGTCGGCGATGGCGCGGCTCGACAAGTCGGGCCCGATGACCACCGCCGAGCTCGCGCGCGCCGAGGCCGTCAGGCCGCAGTCGATGGGCAGCTTCCTGGCCGAGCTGGAGCAGGAGGGCCTGGTGCGGCGCGATCCGCATCCCACCGACGGTCGCCAGATCCTGTTCTCGCTCACCGATGCCGGCGTCGAGGCGCGGCGCCAGCGCCACGCGGCCAAGCTCGCGTGGCTGAGCGCGGCCATCGAACGTTTCGACGCCGACGAGCGGCGCACGCTCGCCGACGCCATCGTCCTCATCAAGCGGCTCGGAGAGAGCCAGGAGTCTTCTCGATGAATGTCGGTCACTACGTCGCGTGCTTCTTCGGCGGCATGTTCCTGATGAATGCGGTCCCGCACGCGGTCGCGGGCGCGATGGGCCGGGCCTTCCAGAGCCCGTTCGCAAAGCCGCCGGGGCAGGGGCTATCGTCGTCCACCGTCAACGTGCTGTGGGGCTTCTTCAATCTTGCCGTCGCGTGGGTGTTGCTGGCGCGCACGGGCAGCTTCGACGTCCATGCCTGGGACGACGCGCTCGCCGCGGTGCTCGGCGCCTTCGCGATCTCCATGCACCTCGCACGCCACTTCGGCCGCTTCAACGGAGGCAACACGCCGACATGAGCGAAGGCACGTTTCGCTCGCTGCGCAACCCGAGCTACCGCACCTGGTTCCTCGGCTCGCTGGCGTCCAACATCGGCACCTGGGTGCAGCGCACCGCGCAGGACTGGCTCGTCCTCACGCAGCTGACGCAGCACAACGCCACCAGCCTGGGCGTGGTGATGGCGCTGCAGTTCGGGCCGCACATCGTGCTGCTGCCGTTCACCGGCTCCGCGGCCGACCGCTTCGACCGCCGCCGCATCCTCGTCGCGACGCAGTCGTCGATGTTCGTGCTGGCGCTGACGCTCGGCCTGCTGACGCTCAGCGGCGTCGTCGCGCTGTGGCACGTGTATGCGTTCGCGCTGCTCCTCGGATGCGTCACCGCGTTCGACGCGCCGGCGAGCCAGACCTTCGTCTCGGAGCTGGTGGGCGACAAGGACCTGTCGAACGCGGTCGGACTGAACTCGACGTCGTTCAACGTCGCCCGCATGGTCGGCCCGGCCATCGCCGGCGTGCTGCTGTCGTCGGTGGGCACCGGCTGGGCGTTCATGATCAACGCGGCGTCCTACCTCGCGGTGCTGGGCGCGCTGTGGGCCCTGCGCGCGCATGCGCATCACGCGAGCGCGCGCGCCGCGGCCAAGGGCCAGGGCTTTCTGGAAGGCCTGCGCTACGTGCGCCAGCGGCCCGACCTGCGCGCGATCTTCTGGATGCTGTTCCTGATCGGCACCTTCGGCCTCAATTTCACGATCTTCATCTCGACGATGGCCGTCAGCGTCTTCCACGAGGGCGCGAGCCGCTACGGCCTGCTGATGTCCATCATGGCAATCGGCACGATCTCGGGCTCGCTGCTGGCGGCGCGCCGGCGGCACCCGCGCATCGAGATCCTGCTGACGTCGGCGACGGTGTTCGGCATCGGCTGCACGCTGGCCGCGCTGATGCCCACGTACTGGCTGTTCGGCGTGGCGCTGATGGTGATCGGCGTGTCGGCGCTCACGTTCGCCAACTCCACCAACAGCCTGCTGCAGCTGGGCACCGAGCCGGCGATGCGCGGCCGCGTGATGGCGATGCGGCTGGCGATCGCGCTCGGCGGCACGCCCATCGGCGCGCCCATCGTCGGCTGGGTGGCCGACACCGCGGGCCCGCGCTGGGCACTGGGCGTCGGCGCCGCGTCCGGCTTCGCCGCGGCGGCCGTGCTGGTGCACTACCTGGCGCGGCATCGGCATCTTCGCGTGCAGGTGGACGACGGCCGGCTGCGCATCCGGCTCGATCCGGTCGAAGCCGTGTAACGGACGCGACGAAGTCCTCGCGGGCGAGGATTAGTGCCGACTCCGGCGTCATCTTCGCGGCCCTCCGGCCGATGAGTTCGAGGACGCGCGGCGAAGCCGTGGCCCGAAGCGGGACTTGAGCGAGACCTCGGCTCGCAAAGCCCCGTTCTTCCGCCGATCCGCCGTCGCCGTTCGCTGGCAATCTGGCGGACGCCACGAAAACGACGCGCCCATCGGAGTCCCATGTCTGCCCTGACCGAAGATCAAGCCCGCACCTACATGCACAAGCTGCTCGCCGCCATGTCGGCCGCGGGCGGTTCGGACCTGTTCGTCGCCAACGATTTCCCGCCCAGCATGAAGGTGGACGGCGGCATGAAGCCGATGACCACGCAGAAGCTGACCGCCGACGTCACCAAGGCCCTGGCGCACGCGATGATGACCGAGCGCCAGCGCGAGGAGTTCGCCAAGGAGCTGGAGTGCAACTTCGCGGTGACGATCCCCGGCACCGGCCGCTTCCGCATCAACATCCTGGTGCAGCAGCAGAGCGTGAGCCTGGTGTGCCGCACGATCGCCGCCGAGATCCCGAACTTCGAGAAGCTGAAGCTGCCCGAGGTGCTCAAGGAAGTGGTGATGACCAAGCGCGGCCTGGTGCTGGTCGTCGGTGCCACGGGCTCGGGCAAGTCGACTTCGCTGGCCGCGATGATCGACCACCGCAACCGCACGTCGTCGGGGCACATCATCACCGTGGAAGACCCGGTGGAGTACGTGCACCAGTCGCATAAGTCGCTCATCACGCACCGCGAAGTGGGCGTCGACACGCACAGCTGGCACCACGCGCTGAAGAACACGCTGCGCCAGGCGCCCGACGTGATCCTGATCGGCGAGATCCGCGACGCCGAGACGATGGAGCACGCGATCGCCTTCGCCGAGACGGGCCACCTGTGCCTGGGCACGCTGCACGCCAACTCGGCGAGCCAGACCATCGAGCGCGTCATCAACTTCTTCCCGGAAGAACGGCGCGCGCAGCTGCTGATGGACCTGTCGGCCAACCTGCGCGCCATCGTCTCGCAGCGCCTGATCCGCCGCGAGGACGGCAAGGGCCGCGCCGCCGCCATCGAGATCCTGCTGAACACGCCGACGATCGCCGAGAAGATCTTCACCGGCCACTTCAACGAGATCAAGGACATCATGTCGCGCTCGCGCGAGCTGGGCATGTGCACCTTCGACTGGGCGCTGTTCGAGCTGTACGAGCAGCGCGTGATCGGCTTCGAGGAGGCGATCCGCAACGCCGACTCGGCCAACGAGCTGCGCCTGAACATCAAGCTGCGCAGCAAGCGCGGCGAGCCGTCGACGTTCGGCGCCGACAGTGGCGGGCTGTCGCTGGACATGGATCACGACGAGCCCGAGCCGGCCAAGGCCGATCCGGTCGAGGAACTGCGCAAGAAGACCGAGGCGCGCCACAAGGCCGAGGACGAGGAAATGGCGCGCATGCGCGAGAAGAAGCGCCTCGCCGAAGCTGGCCAGGGCCGCTGATGCCCGGGGCGGCACGCCGCCTGCCCGACCCGCTGCGTGATGCATTGCACGGAGCCGCCGCGCGCGGCCGCGCCCTTCGTCCGATAGCGTGGCGTTGAACAACCCGTCTTCCTCCGTGCAAGCCCCCGCCCATCCTCCGCCCACCGACGCCCCGCGAGACATGGCTTCGCCGCTCGGTGCCGACCTGGCGGAGGTCGCGCGCGACATTGGCTTCGCGCAATGCGTCGGGGCGCTCAAGAGCCTGCTGCTGGCGACGCCCGTCGGCTGGCTGCTGGTGGCCTGGTTCGGCTGGTCGCGCGCGCCCCACGACCGCATGCTTTGCTGGCTGGGCGCCTTCTTCTGCGCCTGGCTGCTGTCCATCGTGCTGCTGCGTTCGATGGCGCGCCAGGGGCCTGCGCGCTCGCGCCACCTGCGCCACCTGATGACCATCGCGATGCTCGACGGCGCCTGCTGGGGCTCCGTCGTCTGGCTGGTGGCCGGCTTCAGCGCGACGCTCGATCCGTGGCTGGGCGCGGTGCTGTGCGGCGTCGCGGCCGTCAACGCGCCGATCTACATCACCTATTTCCGCGCCTATGCCGCGTTGATGATCACGCTGTGGACCACCGTGATCCTGGCCGCGCTGCTGCGCCCGCCGCACGCGGTGGAGCAGGAACTGGTCTACGGCCTGACGGTCTTCTGCGGCCTGCTCACGTACCACATGCGCTCGATCGCGCAGCGCGTGCTGGACGGCATCGGGCTGCAACTGAGCAACGCGTCGCTCGCCAGCCAGCTGAGCGCGGCGCTGCAGCTGGTGCAGCACGAGGCCGGGACGGACGCGCTGACCGGGCAGCCCAACCGGCGCGCGCTCGACGAGATGCTGAAGCAGCAGGTCGACGTGGCGCATTCGACCGGGCGAGCGTTCAGCGTGCTGCTGCTGGACATCGACCACTTCAAGCTGGTCAACGACACCCACGGCCACGGCGCCGGCGACGACACCCTGCGCGCGTTCGCGCAACGCGTGCGCGAGCACCTGCGCCAGGGCGACACCTGCGCGCGCTACGGCGGCGAGGAGTTCGTCGTGGTGCTGCCCGGCACGACGCTGGCGGCGGCCCTCGAGGTCGCCGAGCGGCTGCGCCACGGCGTGGCCGAGGCGTCGCTGATGAGCGTGCCGCTGGTACGTGCCACCGTATCGATCGGCGTCGCGCAGCACGTGGACGGCGAGACCGTGGAGCAGTTGCTGGAGCGCGCGGACACCGCGGTCTATGCGGCCAAGCGCGGCGGTCGCAACCAGGTGCGCGTGCCTGCGGAGGCGGTGGCGGGCTGAGCGCTAGTGGCCGGCAGCCAGCAGGCGCTGCAGCAGCGTTGCGGCCCAGTCGGGGAGTTCGTCGTCGAACGCTTCCGTCTGCGTGAACTCGTCCTCGCCGAGGACGGCGCTGTGGGTCAGCTGGCCCTGGTCGTCGACCGTCAGCGTGAGCCAGCCCTCGTCCGCCGCTTCCCATTCGAACGAGATCGTGCCTTCGGGGTCGACCTGGACGGCGGGCGGGCGCGGCATCTTGTCGACCAGCGTCAGCAGGCGCTCCGCAGCCTCGATCGTTTCGGGCGCCGGCTTCGTCCAGCCGCGATCGGCGATCAGCGGTTCGACTTCTTGCAATGCGGTTTGCAGGGCTTGGTGCATTTCATGGATTGTGGCGCTGTTGCCTGCGCGATCCGGTGTCCGATCCGGTGTCAGGTCTTGCACTGCAACGGTGTCAGGTCTTGCAGTGCAACACCTTGCACCGTTGCAGTGCAAGACCTGACACTCACGCGCACGCTGTTGCAGTGCAAGACCTGACACCGTTGCAGTGCAAGACCTGACACCCGTGCATGTGACACCCGTGCATGCAGCCAGGCCCAGAAACGAAAGGGGCGCCACGAAGGCGCCCGCAAGCATCGACAACAATCAGATCAGCTGGCGGCGATCATCCGCCCCGGCCCGCGCTGCGAAGCGCCCGACGCCGAGTAGACCGACTTCTCCGCCATCGGCCGGGGAATCAGGATCTCGAGGTTCTGCTCGACGAGCGACGTCGCGCGGATCAGCGCCTCGCGCTGCGCGGCGATCTGCGCATTGGCCAGCGCGAAGCGGGCGCGCAGCGCAGCGGGCATCTTGCCGCCGCGCGCCACCTGGGCGAACTGGGTCATGGCGGCGCGCATCGTGTCGTGCAGCGACGTCGACGCCGTCTCGACGGCCGCGATGTCGCGCAGGGTCAGCGTGTGGCCGAGAACGGCGATCGCCTGCTCGACGGCCGACAGCGACACTTCCAGTGCGGAGGCGTCGCCAGTCTTGGCGTTGGAAGTCGTCACCGGTCAGTCCCGAGTCGAGAAACGAATCAGGAACGATCAGTGTTGCGGCTGCGAGCGGCCGAGCACTTCCTGGGCGTTGGACAGCAGCTTGTCTGCGATCGCGCCGGGGTTGATGCTGAAGCTGCCGTCGCGGATGGCCTGGGCGATGCGTTCCACCTTGGCCTGATCGAAGGACGGATCCTGGCTGGCTTGGGAAAGCATGGTGGCCTCCGGGGACAGTTCGACCTGCGTGCTCGAATCGTCGTCGTCCAGCGGCATGCTGACCGAGGTGGTCGAGCTCTGCTGCGTGGCCGTGCGGCGATCGGTGTCGATGGCGGTCGTCGCGACAGTGCTGGTGATGGTGCCAATTTTCATGATGCTCTCCTGAAGGCGGGGATGAATGCCCTCATGCCCATGCGTTGTGAGACTGTTTCGGCAGTCCCAAATCGAACTTTAGCGATATTTCCCGAAAACTTTGTGGCGGTCACAGTGTGACCTCCACGGCCCGGTCGCCGGTCGGCCGGGCGCTCAACAGGCGCCCCGCTTCCGTGCGGACGTTCACGTTCTGTCCCTCGATGCCGGCACCGATGGCCTGGCCTTCGGTTTCCACGGACCAGCCCGGGCCGACCGCGGTGACGCGCACCATGTCGCCCGCGGCGAAGAACTGGCGTGCCTTCAGGTCGGTCTGGCGCAGCGTGGCGCCGGCGGCGACGCTGCGGCCCAGCGTGCGGCCGACGGCCAGCATCGGATCGGGCACGGCCGCGCCGGGGGCGGCGGCGATGTCCACCTCGGCCTGGCCCAGCTGGCTCGCGTCGAGCACGGTGCCGGCGGCCAGAGCGGCCTTCAATACAGTGGCCTGCGCGTAGACGCTGACCTGGATCGGGATCGACACGTTCCACAGCTTGGCGCCCTGCGTGCAGCGCAGGCCGATGCGGGTGGCGCCCCAGACCGGCAGTCCGCGCGGCAGGTAGGTGTCGATGTGCTGGCAGGGCGCGAGCTTCAGGCGCGGGTCGAGCTTGCCGACCTTGACCTCCACGCGCACGCCCCGGCCCTGCTCGGCGCTGGCCGCCGACGCGCCGTCGCGCGCCATCGTCTCCACCTGCGTGAGCAGGGCGGTGTCCGGGGTGTAGCCGGCCTCGTCCTGGGCGAACGCCGGGGCGCCGACGGCCGCGAGCACGGCCAGACCCAGGGCGGCGAGGCGCTGGGCGGTCGGCAGGACGGCGATGGCGGGGAAAGCGTTCACGGGGCGGAGCCTGGGGATTTGGGGATATGGCGACTTTAGGGAAGCAGACACGCGCCGGTGGTTCGAATTGAAGGCCGTTCCCCTGTCTTATCGGCCTTCAGTTTCCAGGCTTGACTTTCACAATCGCTCTCCATGGCCGTCGATCCGTCCGGATTTCGCATTCACAGCCCCGGACGGCCGAGCCCAGGAACACCGAAGGTGACCCGATGAACCGCATGACCAACTCGCTCGACTTCCAGGCCCAGGCGCTCACGCTGCGGGCGGAGCGTCAGCGCATCATCGCGGGCAACATCGCCAACGCCGACACCCCGGGCTACGTGGCCCGCGACATGGACTTCGCCGCCGCGCTGCGCGAGGCCACCGGCAACCAGGCCGCCGGTTCGATGATGACCGGCCAGATGGGCACCTCGCCCGGCCAGATCCCGATCGGCACCGGCTCCACGACCGAACTGGGCCTCAAGTACGCCGCGCCCTCGCAGACCAGCCTCGACAGCAACACCGTCGACATGGACCGCGAACGCGCCAGCTTCGTCGAGAACTCGGTGAAGTACGAGGCCACGCTGCGCTTCATCAACTACGACGTCCGCAACATGCTGGACTCGATGAAGAGCCCGAGCCAAGGCTAAGGAGCTGATCCATGAGCATGTTCAAGATCTTCGACATTTCAGGGTCCGCGGTCTCGTCGCAGAGCCAGCGCCTGAACACCGTCGCGTCCAACCTGGCCAACGTCGACACCGTCGCCGGCCCGGACGGCAAGGCCTACAAGGCGCGCGAGGTCACGTTCCAGACCGTGCTGATGAACACCGGCGACGGCTCGCCCGGCCAGGGTGTCCGCGTGTCCGGCGTCACCGAGGACCAGTCGCCCGGCCGCAAGGTGCACGACCCGGCCAACCCGAGCGCCGACGCCGACGGCTACGTCACGTACTCCAACGTCAACGCGGTCGACGAGATGGTCAACATGATCTCGGCCTCGCGCTCGTACCAGAACAACATCGAAGTGATGAACACCGCCAAGACGCTGCTGATGAAGACATTGCAGATGGGCCAGGGCTAAAGGAACACCATGTCGATCTCCGCAACGTCCAACTCGAACCCCGCGCTCAACGCGCTGAACGGCTTCGGCGCCTCCGCGGCCACGCCCGGCGCCGCCGGCGCGAAGGCCAAGGCCGGCAGGGCCGCCGCCGCCGGCGCCGATGCCTCCAACCTGGGCTCGACGCAGTCCGCGGAAGACCAGTCCAACCGCTTCCTGAAACTGCTGGTGGCGCAGATGTCCAACCAGGATCCGCTGAATCCGATGGACTCGGCGCAGGTCACCAGCCAGATGGCGCAGATCAGCACCGTGCAGGGCGTGCAGACCCTCAACAAGACGGTCAGCGGCCTCGACGGCCAGTTCACGCAGCTGCAGACGATGCAGGGCGCGGCGCTCGTCGGCCACGACGTCGCCACCGACGGCAACACGCTGCGCGTCGACCCCGAGAGCCACACCGGCGACGGCGGCTTCGTGATCGACAGCCCGGCCACCAGCGTCAACGTCGACATCCTGAACCCCGCGGGCACGACCGTGGGCACCGTCAAGATGGGCCCGCAGGGCGCGGGCAGCCACGGCTTCGACTTCGACGTGCCGCCGGCCGCGCAAGGCCAGGCGCTCACGTTCCGCGTCAACGCGATGAACAACGAGGCCCCGCTCGATTCGAAGTCCTTCGCTTTCAACAGCATCAACGCGGTCAGCAGCGCGAACGGCAAGTTGGCCGTCGAGCTCGACGACGGACGCCGCGTCGACTACGCCGACGTCCGCGCCTTCTATTGAACAGAGAAGCTATGAACGAACCCGACATGCCCGCTCGTGCCGCCAAAACGCGTCCACTCGTCGTTGCAAATGCTCGCCGGGCAATCCAGCCCGTCTGCGCTTTGCGCCTAGATTGGACGTGTTTTGACGACCCGCTCGGGCACGCCGGATTCATTCACAGCTTCTAACCGATTTTTCCAGGAGACTTCCCATGGGATTCCAGCAAGGCCTGTCCGGCTTGAGCGCCGCTTCGAAGAACCTCGAAGTGATCGGCAACAACGTCGCCAACTCCAACACTTACGGCGAGAAGACGTCGCGTGCCGAGTTCGCCGACATGTACGCCGCGGCGATGACGGGCTCCTCCGCCAACAACACGCAGGCCGGCATCGGCGTGCAGATCGCGGCGGTGTCGCAGCAGTTCACCCAGGGCAACATCACGCCCACCGGCAACCCGCTGGACCTGGCGATCAACGGCAACGGCTTCTTCCAGACGCAGGATCCGTCCAACCAGGTGCAGTACACGCGCAACGGCCAGTTCAAGGTCAGCAACGCTGGCAACATCGTCAACGACCAGGGCAACATGCTGCTGGGCTACCCGGCCGACGCGACGGGCGCCATCGTGCAGGGCGCGGCCCAGCCGCTGCAACTGCCCACGGGCGGCATCGACCCGCAGATCACGACCAAGAACACGATGGAGTTCAACCTCGACTCGCGCGACGCGATCACCGTCCCCACGTCCGGCGCGGCCATCGACTTCACGAACCAGAAGACCTACAACAACGCCACCTCGGTGACGATGTTCGACCCCAAGGGCCAGACGGTCGACGTCAGCTACTACTTCCAGAAGGCCAGCACCGATCCGGTCAATGGCGACAGCTGGAACGTCTACGCGACCGCCAATGGCGTGACCGTCGGCGGCACCCCCGACGCGCCGGCACCGATCAGCACCTTGCAGTACTCGGCCGACGGCAGCGCGCTGACCTCGCCCGCCGGCGGTGCGATCTCGTTCGACATCACCAACCCGGGCGCGAGCCCCGACGGCGTCACGCCGCTGCCGATCACGGGCATCGCGCTGGACGTGTCCGCCGCCACCGAGTTCGGCTCGAACTTCGGCGTCACCAACATGACCCAGAACGGCTACGCAGCGGGCTCGCTGACGGGCGTCTCGGTGGACAACAGCGGCACGCTGATCGCGCAGTATTCGAACGGCCAGACGAAGGCGGCCGGCCAGCTCGAACTGGCCAACTTCCGCAACCCGCAGGGCCTGACCGCGATCGGCGGCAACGCCTGGAAGCAGACGGCGGCCTCGGGCGGCCCGACGGTGGGCGTCGCCGGCGACGGCAACCTCGGCGTGCTGAATTCGGGCTCGCTGGAGGAGTCCAACGTCGACCTGACCGCGGAACTGGTCTCGATGATCACCGCGCAGCGCGACTACCAGGCCAACGCCCAGACCATCAAGACGATGGACCAGGCGATGCAGACCCTGGTCAACCTGCGCTAAGTCGAACTAGGGGACGGCGACCATGGACCGCATGATCTACCTGTCGATGTCGGGCGCGAAAGCCGCCCTGCAGCGCCAGGACTCGCTCGCCAACAACCTCGCCAACGTCTCGACCAACGGCTTCCGCGCCGAGCTGACCGCGTTCCGTGCGGTGCCGATCCGCGGCGACGGCGCGTCCACGCGCGTGTTCTCGCTCGAGACGACACCGGGCTACAACGACGAGCAGGGACCGATCAACGCCACCGGGCGCAACCTCGACGTCGCGATGACCGGCAAGTCCTGGCTCGCCGTGCAGTCGCTGGACGGCACCGAGGCCTATACGCGCGCGGGCTCGCTGGACGTCAACGCCGAGGGCGTGCTCGTCACGCGCGACGGCCTGCAGGTCAACGGCGACGGCGGCGCGATCACCGTGCCGCAGAACGCGCAGATCGACATCGGCGACGACGGCACCGTCACCGCCAAGGTCGACGGGCAGAAGCCCCAGCAGATCGGCAAGCTGAAGATGGTCACGCCGGAGGCCGCCATGACGCGCGGCACCGACGGCCTGTTCCGGGCCGACGACGGCGACCTCGCGGCCGACCCGGCCGCCAAGCTGCAGTCGGGCGCGCTGGAGGGCTCCAACGTGAGCCCCGTGGCGACGATGGTGGGCATGATCGCCGCCGCGCGCCAGTTCGAGCACCAGATGAAGATGCTCGAGAACGCAGAGAAGCAGGACCAGCAAGCCTCCAAGCTGCTGTCGGAGAACTAGGCTTTCTCCGGGGTCGCCCGCGCGGGACGCGCGTACGACCCCCAGTCGCGATAAGACGGCGGTAAGCCGGCCTTATCCGGCGCATCCCACCCTCAAGTTTTCGGGAAGATGGCGTATCACTCGAACGAAAGTTCAACGTCATGCTTCGCTCACTGTGGATCTCGAAGACCGGCATGGAGGCTCAGCAGCTCCAGCTGGACAACATCTCGCACAACCTCGCCAACGTGGCCACCAACGGCTACAAGAAGAGCCATGCGCAGTTCGAGGATCTGATCTACCAGAACCTGCGCCAGTCCGGCTCGGCGACCTCCGACCAGACGCAGCTGCCCAGCGGCCTGCAGGTCGGCCTCGGCGTGCGTCCGGTGGCCACCGCGCGCGACTTCACGCAGGGCGCGCTGCAGCAGACCGGCAACGCGCTGGACGTCGCGATCAGCGGCAACGGCTTCCTGCAGGTGACGATGCCCGACGGCACGACCGGCTACACCCGCGACGGCTCGCTCAAGCTGGACGCGCAGGGCCAGGTCGTCAACAACGAAGGCTACGTCGTGCAGCCCGGCATCACGATTCCGCCCAACGCGCAGAGCATCTCGATCGGCGCCGACGGCACCGTCAGCGTCACGGTGCCCGGCACCGCGACGCCCACCACGCTGGGCCAGCTGCAGCTCGCCGGCTTCCCCAACCCGGGCGGCCTCGATCCCAAGGGCGGCAACATCTACGCCGAGACCGCCGCGTCGGGCGCGCCGAGCGCCGCCGCGCCGGGCACCAACGGCCTGGGCCGGCTGCAGCAGAACTTCGTCGAGACCAGCAACGTCAACGTGGTCGAGGAGCTCGTCTCGATGATCTCCACGCAGCGCGCCTACGAGCTCAATTCGAAGGCGATCCAGACCTCCGACCAGATGCTGCAACGCCTGGGGCAGCTGTGATGTTCGACTCCTCCGCCAACCATCGCCACCTGCACCATCGCGGCGTGCATCCGCGCCACGTGGTCTCCGACCGCACGGCCCTGCGCGTGGGCATCTTCGCGATCATCGTCGTCATCGTCATGGCGTTGTTCACCACGTCCGCGAATGCCACGCGCATCAAGGAAGTCGCCGCCGTGCAAGGCGTGCGGAGCAACCAGCTGGTCGGCTACGGCCTGGTCATCGGCCTCGACGGCACGGGCGACCAGACCACGCAGGCGCCGTTCACCACGCAAGGCCTGCAGTCGATGCTGCAGCAGCTGGGCGTGACGCTGCCCGCCGGCACGACGATGCAGCTGAAGAACGTCGCCGCCGTGATCGTCACCGCCTCGCTGCCCGCGTTCGCGCAGCCCGGCCAGGCGATCGACATCGACGTCTCGTCGGTGGCCAACGCCAAGAGCCTGCGCGGCGGCACGCTCGTCGCCACGCCGCTGAAGGGCGCCGACGGCCAGGTCTACGCGATCGCGCAGGGCAACCTGATCGTCGGCGGCGCCGGCGCGGCCGCGGGCGGCTCCAAGGTCACGATCAACCACCTCAGCGCCGGGCGCATCCCGGAAGGCGCGACGGTCGAACGCGCGGTGCCGACGCCGCTGTCGCAGGGCGACACGCTGGAGCTGGACCTGAACTCCGCCGACTACGCCACCGCGCGATCGGTCGCCAACGCGATCAACGCCAACAAGGGCGCGGGCATCGCGCGCGCCCTCGACGGCCGCGTCATCAAGGTCAAGGCGCCGCTGGACGCCAACGCGCGCGTGGACTTCCTCGCCGACCTCGAGAACCTCGACATCAACCTGTCCGCGCCGGCCGCCAAGATCGTGATGAACGCGCGCACCGGCTCCATCGTGATGAACCAGGCCGTGACGCTCGCGCCCTGCGCGGTGGCGCACGGCAGCCTGTCGGTGACGATCAACTCGAACCCGCAGGTGAGCCAGCCGGCGCCGAACTCCGGCGGCCAGACGGTGGTCACCGACAAGACCGACATCTCGATCTCGGCGCAGGCCGGCTCGCTGATCAACATGCCCGCGGGCACCAAGCTGGCCGACGTCGTCAAGGCGCTCAACGCGCTCGGCGCGACGCCGCAGGACCTGCTCGCGATCCTGCAGGCGATGAAGTCCGCCGGCGCGCTGACCGCCGACATCGAGGTCATCTGATCATGGCCAGTCCCATCTCCTCTTCCATCGCCGGCGCGCCGCCGCAGTCGCTGAACCTGGCCGGCGGCCTCGAGAACCTGCGCATCAAGGCGGACAAGGATCCGAAGAGCGCCGTCCGCGAGGCCGCCAAGCAGTTCGAGCAGATGTTCACGCAGCAGCTGCTCAAGCAGATGCGCGACTCCACCATGAACTCGGACATGACGGACAACGAAGGCACGAAGATGGGCACCGAGATGCTCGACTCGCAGTGGGCGTCGAAGATGGCGGGCCTGCCGGGCGGGCTGTCGGACGTCATCGCGCGCCAGCTCGAGCGCCAGATGGGCATCGCGCAGGGCGTCACCGCCAAGCCCGCGACCGCCAACCCGGCGCCGGTCGATCCGCTGCATCCCGACGCGCCGGTCGCCCTGCCGCAGAAGGCTGCCGCCACGTTCATCCAGACGCACACCGACGCCGCGGCCGCCGCGGAGAAGGAGACGGGCATCCCCGCGAGGTTCATGATCGCCCAGGCCGCGCACGAGACGGGCTGGGGCCGCAAGGAGATCAAGAACGCCGACGGCACGACCTCGTACAACCTGTTCGGCATGAAGGCCGGCCCGAGCTGGAAGGGCGCGACCACCGACATCACGACCACCGAGTACATCGGCGGCAAGGCGCACAAGGTCACGCAGACCTTCCGCGCGTATGCGAGCTACGCGGAGTCCTTCGCCGACTACGCCAGCACGATGAAGAACAGCCCGCGCTACGCCGCGGTGGTGGCCTCGGGCGCGGACGCCAACGGCTTCGCCAAGGGCCTGCAGAAGGCCGGCTACGCGACGGACCCGTCGTACGCCGCCAAGCTGGCCAAGATGATCCACATGACCGAACGCGTCCAGCAGAATCTTGCTTGACCTAGAGACAGACTGACACTGGGCTTATCGTGTTTTCGACCGAATTCTTCCGAACTGAAAGGAGCGCCAAATGAGCTCGTCGGCATTGATGTCGATCGGCCAGCGCGCCATGTTCGCGAACTACGCGTCGATGCAGACCACCGGTCACAACATCGCGAACGCGCAGACGCCGGGGTACTCTCGCCAGACGGTGCAGCTGGCGAGTTCCGGCGGCCAGGACACCGGCGCCGGCTTCATCGGCAAGGGCGTCGACGTCGTCACCGTGCAGCGCGCGAGCGACGCGTTCCTCACCTCGCAGTCGCAGGTCGCCAGCTCGATGGCCGCGATGGACGACGCGCGCTCGACCAACCTGCAGCAGCTCGAGACGATATTCCCGCCGGGCGACACCGGCATGGGCGCGGCCGTCGGCAACTTCATGAACGCGTTCGTCGACCTGGCCAACAGCCCGTCGGACTCGTCGGCGCGCCAGGTGATCCTGTCCGACGCCGCCGAGGTGGCCGACCGCTTCGCCACCGCCGGCGGCCAGCTCGATCGGCTGCAGAACGGCGTCACGTACGACCTGACGAACTCGGTGGCGCAGGTCAACCAGATGGCGGCGCAGGTCGCCTCGCTGAACGGCGACATCGCCGCGCTGCGCGGCAGCTCGTCGGCGCCGAACGACCTGCTGGACCAGCGCGACCAGCTGATCAAGCAGATCGGCAACCTCGTCAAGGTGAGCACCATCGCCGCCGACGACGGCACGATGGGCGTGTTCATCGCCGGCGGCCAGCGCCTGGTGCTGGGCGCCGAGGCGCAGCAGCTCGTGGTGACGCCGGATCCGGCCAACACCGGGCGCTCGGCGATCTCGATCAGCGACAGCGGCATCACGCACGAGCTGTCCACCGACCTGCTGGTGGGCGGCTCGATCAGCGGCCTGATGAACTACCAGAACCAGGATCTGGTCGCGGCGCGCAACCAGCTGGGCCAGATGGCCGCGGCCGTGTCGGCGCGCGTCAACCAGGTGCAGGGCTACGGCATCGACCTGAGCTCGCCCGCGGGCGCCGGCAACCCGGTCTTCGCCGTCGGCGGCCCGATCGCGATCCCCAACGTGCACAACTCGCGCGACGCCTCGGGCGGCTTCGCGGCCAGCGTCTCGCTCACGGTCACCGACGGCTCGCAGCTGAAGGCGAGCGACTACACGCTCGCGGCCGATGCCGCCGCGGACGGTGGCTACATCGTCACGCGCGAGTCCGATGGCGAGCAGTTCTCGATGGCTCCCGACGGCGCCGGCGGCTTCACGTACACGCGCCAGTCCGACGGCGCCGCGATGGGCAGCAGCATGGACGGCTTCCAGATCGCGATCAACGGCTCGCCCGCGGCGACCGACTCCTTCGAGCTCGAGCCCGTGGGCCGCGCCGCGGTGAGCATGACGCGCGTGCTGGACGACCCGGCCGGCCTCGCCGCCGCCGCGCCGATGACGGCCGTGATGGGCGTGGCCAACAAGGGCACCGCGACGGTCGCGGCCCTGAACGTCACGAGCCCCAGCGCCGATCCCACCATCAGCACGGCGATCAACTTCACGGATGCGAGCGGCGACTATTCGTACACGCTCACCAACTCGAGCGGCACCGTCACGGCCTCGGGCACGGGCACCTGGACGGCGGGCCAGCCGATCGCGCTGAACGGCTACCAGCTGACCCTCAACGGCGTGCCGGCCAACGGCGACACGATCAGCGTCACCAAGACGGCGCACCCCGAGAGCAACAACGGCAACGCGCTGGCGATGGTCGCGCTGCGCGACGACGCCTTCGTCGGCCGCGACATGCAGATCGACGGCTCGCTGCTGGACGGCGAGACCGCCACCGACGCCTACGCGAGCGTGCTCGCCAACATCGGCGTGCGCGTGCAGAGCGCGAAGACGTCGTCGACGATCTCGCAGGCGGCGTCCGACCAGGCCGACGACGCGGTCGCCGACAAGAGCGGCGTCAACCTCGACGAGGAAGCCGGCCGCCTGATCCAGTTCCAGCAGGGCTACCAGGCCGCGGCCAAGGTGCTGCAGGTGGCGCAGGCCATCTTCGACACGCTGCTGCAGATGGCGTCCCACTGATAGGCGATAACGATGTCCGTTCAACGCATCTCGACCTCGAACGCCTACGACACCGCGCTCACCAACCTGATGTCGCGCCAGGACAACCTGACCGCGACGCAGGAGCAGATGACCAGCGGCAAGCGCGTCGTCAAGGCGAGCGACGACCCGACCTCCGCCGCGCGCGCGGAACGCGCCCGCGCGCTCGAGGATCGCACCACGTCCAGCCAGAAGGCGGTCGACGCGAGCAACAACGCGATGACGCTGACCGAAAGCGCGCTGGGCGATGCGGGCGAGCTGCTGCAGCAGGCGCGCGAGCTGCTGGTGAGCGCCGGCGACGCCAGCTACAGCGACGCCGAACGCGCGTCCAAGGCGAACGCGATCGCGGCGATCCGTTCGCAGCTGCTGGCGGTGGCCAACCGGCCCGACGGCCAGGGCGGCTTCGTGTTCTCCGGCCAGGGCTCGGGCGGCGCGCCGTTCGTCGACCAGCCGGGCGGCGTCACGTTCCAGGGCGTCGGCGGCGAGGTCAACGTGGCCACCGACGAGCCGCTGCCGCTGACGCTGGACGGCGGCGACATCTTCCTGTCGGCCAACACCGGCAACGGCGTGTACGTCACCAAGAACACCAATTCCGCCACCGCCTGGATCGACTCCGGCACCGTGACCGCGCCCGACCAGATCACGAGCTCGACCTACGACATCCAGTTCAGCACCGCGGGCGGCTCGACCACCTACTCGGTGCTCAAGGACGGCAACGCGGTCTCGACCGGCAACCCCTTCGTCAGCGGCCAGGAGATCACCGTCGACGGCATGTCGTTCGCGATCAGCGGCGCGCCGGCCAATGGCGACGACTTCCAGACGACGCCGTCGACCAAGTCGCTGTCGGTGTTCGACGCGCTGGACAGCGCCGTGGCGCAGCTGTCGACGTCGGACCAGGGCGGCGCGAAGGTGCAACAAGCGGTACAGGACAGCATCCGCAACATCGACCAGTGCGGCAGCCAGATCTCCTCGGCGCGCGCCTTCGCGGGCACCACGCTGCAACGCATCGACGGCGTCAAGGGACGACTCGACGCGACGGAACTTTCCGCTCAAACTGACCGCTCGAGTGCCGAAGACCTCGACATGGTGAAAGCCCTGTCGAGCTTCAACCAGCAGCAGACGGGCTACCAGGCGGCGCTCCAGAGCTATGCCACGATCCAGAAGCTGTCGCTGTTCAACTACCTGAACGCCGGATGATCGCGGGCAGGTGAGGGAATGGCCGGCCAGCCATACCAATAAACATCTTTCCCGAGGTTCAAGAATGTCCCTAGACCATCCCGTCCTCGACCAGGTCGTGCTCGGCGCGAGTTCGCTGTTCGACGCCAAGCGTGCGCCAGTCGCCGCCCACATGACGGTGTTCCCGCAGCGCCCCGACGCGGCGATCGACGCCGCCGGCCTGCTGCAGGTCATCGACGTCATCGCGCCGCCCGAAGGCGGCCCCCTGATGCTCAGCGTCGCCAACGAGGCCGGCCTGCGCGCGCTGCTGGCCGCGCCGACGGCGCCGCACCTGATGATCGAGGTGCCGGGCTTCATGCTGACCGACCCCGAGCTCGCGGTCACGCTGCAGGAGCGCGTGGCCACCGGGCTGTCGCTGGTGCTGGGCGGCCGCGTGCCCGACAGCGCGCCGCAGCACCTGTGGTCGCTGTTCCGCGCCGTCACCGTCGACCGCGCGAACATCCGCAATCCGCTGCCCGCGGGCATCGGCGGCAAGCCGTTGCTGCGCTACTTCGTCGGCGCCGACGGCCCGGCGATGTCGGCCGGCGCGCTCAAGGCCGGGTTCTCTGCCGTCGTCGGCTGGCCCGTCGGCGATGCACCGGGTGCCGATTCCAAGGCCAAGCCTATCCCCGCCGGCGTCACCACCGTCGTCGACCTGATGCAGCGCGTCGACCGCCAGGAGCCGGCCGAGAAGCTGGAGGCGGTCGTCAAGAACGATCCGACGCTGGCGTTCCGCCTGATGCGCTATCTCAACTCGCCGGGCTTCGGCCTGTCGGTGGAGATCTCGTCGTTCCGCCACGCGCTGATGATCCTCGGCTACCAGCGGCTCAAGCGCTGGCTGGCGCTGCTGGTCACGAGCGCGATCGACGATCCCGACCTGAAGCCGCTGATGCAGCTCGCGGTGCGCCGCGGCCTGCTGATGGAGGAGATCGCGCGCCCGGGCGGCGACGACGCGCTGCGCAACGAGCTGTTCATCTGCGGCGTGTTCTCGACGCTGGACCGCATGATCGGCCAGCCGTTCGAGCAACTGCTGAAGACCATTCCCGTGCAGGAGAGCGTCGCCAAGGCGCTGGCCCACGACAGCGGCCCGTGCGCACCGTTCCTGGCGCTGGCACGCGCGGTGGAGACCGAGTCGGCCTACGACATCCGCGAATGCGCCGAGGCGCTGATGCTGTCGGTGGGCGACGTCAACCGGGCGCTCGCGAAGTCGCTGGTGCACGCGCACTCGTTGACCAAGGGCTGAGCTGAACGCTGGCTGTTGCCGGCCTGTGTCGCCATTGCATCGGTCCGGAAATATTTCTCGGATCGGGGGCGGCCTTGCCCGTCCGCGGCCGCAACTCCATGGAAAATCAGGAGCTGGGCGCACCATGTCGCCGCGGGAGAATTCAGATGGTTCGGTCGATCGGGTGGGCAAGTGGCGTCGTGCTGGCAGGGCTGGCGGTGGCCGGTCAGGCGCAGGCGCAGGCGGCGCACAAGTGCGTCGTCAATGGCGCCGCCGTCTACCAGGTCGCCGCCTGTCCGGCCGCGAACGAGCAGAAGTCGCTGGTGATCCCGCCCGCGCCGAGCCAGCAGGAACTGCTCGACGCCACGGCCAACGGCCGCCTGCAGAGCGTGCAGCCGGGCGCCAACACGCCCGTGGCGACCGCGCCTCGCCGCTACGACCGTCGGGGCGCCGTGCTGCCGCAGTCGCAGTCGCTGCCCGACGCGGCGCCCTCGACCAATTGCGACCAGATCAACCAGGATTACCACGACGCGCAGTACCGGCGCGACGAGCTGTCGGCGCCCGGCACCGGCGCGAGCCGCTCCGCGGGGTTGCAGCGCGCCATCGACGACCTCAAGCGCCTGCAGGGCGAGGCCAACCAGACGCACTGCCGCCTGCGCTGAGCCTGTGCGGCCGTCGCGCGACTCGCGCGTAAACTCCGGCGGGGTATGTCCAGCACCCCGCCCACGCCTCCGAAAGCACGCGCTCCCGTCCTGCCGCGCCAACCCCTGATCGGGCCCGGCGCCAGCGCGACTCCCGGCCCGGCCGCCGCCATCGAGGATCTGCGCGGCGAGCTGCAGGGCTGGTTCGAGATGTCGCCGCTGGGGCAGATCGTCTTCGACGACAACGGCGCCGTCCTGCGCCACAACGCCGCGCTCGCGCAGATGCTGGGCCCGCTGCCCGCCCAGCTGCGCGACACCGCCGACGAATTCCGCCTGCTGCTGGGCTGGCCCGGCGAGCTGCCCGCGCTCGCGGCCACGCGCACGCAGGACGGCTGGCTCGCGAGTGCCGCGGGCGAGCCGTTGCGCGTGCGCGCGCGCGTGCGCGGCGTGCCCGCCGGCAGCGGCCGGCTCGCGGGCATCCCCGCCACGCGCTGGATCGCGATGTTCGAGGATCGCAACCTCGAGGACGAGCGCGACATCGCGCGCGTCGAGATCCAGGCGCTGATGGGCACCGCCGGCATCGGCGTCGCCACCTGGGACGCCGCGCGCGGCTGGGTCGGCTCCGTGCAGCGCGGCGCGCGCGCCGGCGCGCCCGATGGCGACGCGGCGCAGGCCGACGGGCGCGGCGGCAGCCTGATGGCCGTGGGCCGCGACCTCGTCGAGGCCGAATCGATGGCCGACTACGAGCGCCTGCAGGCGGCGCTGCGCACGCGCTCGCGCATCGAGGTGCGCTACGCCGTGCGCCATCACGAGAGCGGCCGGCGCTGGCTGATGACGCGCGTCGAGCCGGCCGAGCTCGGCCCGCAGCGCGGCGCATTCTCGGTCGTGACGGTCGACGTCACCGAGGAGGAGACGGCGCGTCGCCGCAACCAGGACCTGCTGACCGAGCTCACCACCATCCTCGACGTCAGCCCCGCCGGCATCGCCTACCTGCGCGGCGAGGAGCTCGTGCGCTGCAACCACCGGTTCGAGACGCTGCTGGGCGGCAGCGACTATCCGCCGGGCAAGCCCTTCGACGAGATCCTGGCCAGCGCCGGCGTGCCGGCCGAAACCGTCGCCGCGCTGATCGACGCGGTGCGCGACGTCGGCACGCTCGAGACCGAACTGCTGCTGCCCGCAGGCACGCATCGCAAGAACGCGATCTGGTGTTCGCTGGCGCTGCGCCGCACGCACGAGACCGCGCCCGGCGCGATCGGCATGGTGGTGGTGCTGGCCGACGCCACGCGCATGAAGTCGCAGCAGAGCGAGCTCGAGGCGCTGGCGCGCGAGCGCGAGTTGATGTTCAACCTGTCGGACGTGGGCATCGTCTACCAGCGCGACGGCCAGATAGCACGCGCCAACCAGGCGATGGCCGACCTCGTGGGCATGACGCCGGAGGCCTTGACAGGGTCCCCCATATCGCGGCTGTACGAGAGCGAGTCGGCCTGGCAGCATTACCTGCACGAGGAGACGCGCGACCTGGCGACGCAGGGCCGCTCCCACAGCGAGCGCCAGGTCCGGCGGCGCGACGGCAACCTGCTCTGGGCCCAGGTGAGCACGCGCCACGTGACGAACGACAAGCCGTCGGCGGGCACCATCATGTCCTTCGTCAACATCGACGACCGCCAGCGCGCGCGCGAGTCGCTGGTGCTGCAGGCCGACGGCACGCGCGCCATCCTCGATTCGGTGCTGGTGGGCATCGTCACCGTCGGCGACGCGGGCATCGAGTGGATGAACCGTTCCGCGCGCCGCATGTTCGGCGGCGAGCTGGCCGACTTCATCGGCGCGCCGATCTCGGTCGTGGCCGGCGACGAGCTCGACCATCCGCTGCGCCGCACCGACTACGGCGAGACGCTGGAGGAAGGCCAGGCCGAGACCTTCGAATGCCGGCTGCGCGCGCGCGACGGGCGCCACTTCTGGGTCGTCGGCAACGTCGTCGTCACCGGCCAGAGCACGGCCAACCGCCAGCTCACGTACGCGCTGCTGGACATCGAACGCCGCCGCCAGGCCGAGGTCAGCATCGTGCAGGCGCGCGCCAGCCTGCAGCGCATCATCGAGACCGCGCCGCTGGCCATCGCCCTGTTCGACGCCGCCAGCCAGCAGGTGGTGCAGCTGAACCAGATGGCCGCGACGTTCGCGGGCCGTCCGATGAAGGAGATCCTGGGCCGCGTGCCGTCGCAGTGGCTGCCGGGGCCCGAGGGCGCGAAGCTGTCGGCCGACCTGCACCGCGCACTCGCCACGCCTGGCAGCGTGCAGCGCGAACTGCGACGTGCAGCGGACACCGCCATGCCCGCTGCGGAAGGCGAGGGCGCGCACAGCGTGTGGGACATCCGCATCGTCTCGCTGCGTTCCGCCGCCGACGCGCCCGACCAGCTGCTGATGGTGGCCTCCGACGTCACCGCGCAGCGCGCCGCCGACGAGGCGCGCCTGGCCGCGGCGATCGCGCAGCGCGAGATGCTGATCAAGGAAGTGCACCACCGCATCAAGAACAACCTGCAGGGCGTGGCCGGCCTGCTGCAGCAGAGCGCGTCGCGCCACCCCGAGGCCGCCGGCGCCATCGCCGAGGCCGTCAGCCAGGTGCACGCGATCGCGCAGGTGCACGGCCTGCAGGTCGGCGTGACCGGGCCGATGCGCGTGCGCGGCGTCGTCGAGGCGATCGCGGCGTCGGTGCAGCGCATGTTCGGGCGAAACATCCATGTCGAGGTGCACGGCCCGGCGCCGCATCGCTTCGCGTTGACGGAGGCCGACTCGATCCCGATCGCGTTGACCGTCAACGAGCTGTTCACCAACGCGATCAAGCACAGCGCGCCCGCGGCCGGCGAGGCGGCGACGGACATCCGCTGCCGCATCGACTGCACCGAAGGCACGGTGGCCATCGCCATCGCCAATCACGGCAAGCTGGCGCCGGGCTTCTCGCTGGCCGGCATACCCGCTGGCGTCTCCGGGCTCGGCCTGGTGCGCTCGCTGTTGCCGCGCAAGGGGGCGCGGATGTCGATCGAGGCGGAGGGCGACGCGGTGGTCGCGCGACTGATACTGGCGCCGCCCGCGGTGGCGTTGCTGGAGGCGGCGTAGGCGCCGCCTGTCGGCGAGATCAGCGGCGTTTCAGTCGGCGATCCAGCGAGAACGCGCCGCCGCCGTACTGGACGAACAGCAGCAGGCCGCCGACCATCGCGAGGTTGTCCATGAACACGATGCGGCGAAGAGCGGATCGCCGGCCGCGGACGACGGCGGGGGCGGCGCGGACGCACGATTGGCTACAGCAACGCGCCGTTCGGCCGAATAGGCCAAAATGGCCCCCAATGACCGCCGTCCGCCCTCCTCGAACCGTGACCCCCGACATGCCGTCGTCGCGTACGACCAGCGGGAGCCGCCTGCGATGAGCAAGGGCAAGATCCTCGTCGTCGACGACGACCGCCTGGTGCTGGCGACGGTCACGCACGGCCTGGCCAAGGCCGGCTACGAGATCATCGACGCCGACAACGGCGACGACGCGATCCTGCTGGCGCGCCAGCACCGGCCCGACCTCGCGCTGCTGGACATCCGCATGGAGGGCATGAGCGGCTTCGACGTCGCCGCCTACCTGCGCGAGTCGCTGCAGACGCCGTTCATGTTCCTGTCCGCGTTCGCCGACGACGCCACCGTGGCGCAGGTGAAGGCGCTCGGCGCGGTGGCCTACCTCGTCAAGCCGCTCGACATCTCGCAGATCGTGCCGACCGTCGAGGCCGCGCTGGTCACGGCGCGCGCCCGCCGGGCCAGCGCGCTCGCGCCGGCACCCGCGCCGCACGTCGCGCCCGAGAACATCCGCCCCGACCCGTTCGCGCCCACCTCCGGCTTCGGCGCGCTGCAGGAGGCGTCGGCGTCTCCGGTCACCGCGCCCAACAACACGCCCGATCCGCTCGCCGACGCGGTCGCGATCGCGGTGGGCGTGCTGATGCACCGCTATTCGCTGTCGCGCCGCGAGGCGCTCGAGCGGCTGAACCGCATGGCGTCCGCCGACGGGCTGCTGCTGAAGGCGGAAGCCGAGCGGCTGCTGGATGCGGTCGAACTGCTGGCGCGGCCCGGCAACGCCTGATCTGTACGGGTCTTCGCGCTGATACAGCGCACCGGTGGCGTCTCGCCGCTGTGCCTTGGCCGGCACCGTCGTCGTCCCTACGCTCGGTCTCCAACCTGGAGCCCGAACCGATGACGCAACTGCTGCCGATGATGATGTATTGTTTCGTGATGTCGATCACCCCCGGCCCGAACAACCTGATGCTGACGGCGTCGGGCGCCAACTTCGGCTATCGCCTGACGCTGCCGCAGGTGATGGGTTGCGTGATGGGCAACGTCGCGCTGACCCTGATCGCGTGCAACGGCCTGGGCCGGCTGTTCGTGGCCTTTCCCGCCGCGCAGGTGGCGCTGCGCACCGGCGGCGCGCTGTACCTGGTGTGGCTGGCCTGGAAGCTGGCGCAGTCGCGCATAGCCGACGCGCAGGCGCTGCGGCCGCTCACGTTCTTGGAAGGCGTGATGTTCCAGGCCTTCAATCCCAAGAGCTGGATCCGGGCGATCACGCTCGCGTCGGTCTTCATGCCGGCCGGCGCGAATCCGCTGACGGCGGGGCTGGCGATCAGCCTGATCGGCGCGGTCATCGGCTTTCCCTGCATCTCGATGTGGGCGCTGTTCGGCGTGGCGATGCGCGGCGTGCTGACCGACCCGCGCAGGCAGCGCGTCTTCAACCTCGCGATGGCCGCGGCGCTGGTGCTGCTGGCCGTCGACATTCTTCGCTGATGTTCACGCTCGACCGCCACTCGCCCATCGCGCTGGCCGACCAGATCGAGGCGCGGCTGCGCGAGCTCGTCGCGCGCGGACAGCTGCCCGCCGGCGCGCGGCTGACCTCGATCCGACAGCTGGCCGGCGAACTGGCCGTCAGTCCCAACACCGTGATCACCGCGTACGACCGCCTCGTCGCGTCGGGCGTGATCGACGCGCGCGGCACCGCGGGCTACTTCGTCAATCCGCGGCAGGGCGCGATGCCGGAGGAGGTCGCGCTCGAGGCCGGCGAGGAACAGGAGCCGGTGTGGCTCGCGCAGCAGGCCAACGACCAGCGCGCCGGCGTGCTGCTGGCCAGCAGCGGCGCGCTGCCGCCCGCGTGGCTGGAGGACGCGGTGCCCGCCGCCGCGGTGCAGCGCGCGCTGGCGCGCAGCGTCGCGGGCATGGCCTCGCGCTGCCCGCCGCAAGGCATGCCGGAGCTGCGCGAGCGGCTGGCGCTGATGCTGCGCGGCATGGGCATCCCGGTCGACGCCGGCCGCATCCTCACGACCTACGGCGGCACGCACGCGATCGACATGATCTGCCGCAGCTTCCTCAAGCCCGGCGACGCCGTGCTCGTCGAAGATCCCGGCTACTTCCTGATGTTCGGACGGCTGCAGCAGGAGGGCATCCGCGTGCTGCCGATCGCGCGCCGGCATGACGGCGTCGACCTCGCGCAGATGGAAGCCGCCTGCCGTGAGCACAAGCCGCGCCTGGCCTTCCTGCAGACGACGCTGCACAACCCGACCGGCTGGGGCAGCAGCGCCGCCAACCTGCACAAGCTGCTGGTGCTGGCGCAGCAGTACGGCTTCCTGATCGCCGAGGACGACGTGCAGGGCCACTTCCATCCGGGCCAGCCGACGCGGCTCGCGGCGCTGTCCGGCCTCGACAACGTCATCTACTATTCGAGCTTCTGCAAGGCGCTGAGCCCGGCGCTGCGCATGGGCTACATCGCGGCCGACCCGGCGTTGCTGAAGGTGCTGCTGCGCCAGAAGATCTATTCGGTGCTGACGACGCCCGCGCTCAACGAACTCGTCATGCTGGAGGTGCTCGCCGCCGGCCGCTGGCGCAAGCATCTCGACCGCCTGCAGCGCCGCCTCGCGAGCGCGCGTCACGCGAGCGAGAAGCAGCTCGCGTCGGCCGGCATCCGCTTCGACCATCCCGGCGAGGGCGGCCTGTTCCTGTGGGGCGAGGTGCCCGAGGGCGTCGACGTCGACCTGCTGGTGCAGGACGCGCTGCGCAACAAGATCCTGCTGGTGCGCGGCGCCGCGTTCATGGCCGACGGCAACGCCGATCCGCACATCCGCTTCAACGTGGCGATGTGCCAGACGCCGGCGGTGGCGGACTATCTGCGGGAGCGCCTGCAGGCGCTGGATGGCGCGCGCGCCGCGATCACGCGCCTCACGGCAACGTGAAGTAGAACCGCGCGCCCTTGCCGACCTCGGACTCGGCCCAGATGTCGCCGCCGTGGCGCCGGATGATGCGCCGCACCGACGCCAGCCCCACGCCCGTGCCCTGGAAATCCTTGGCGCTGTGCAGCCGCTGGAACACGCCGAACAGGCGGTCGGCGAAGCGCATGTCGAAGCCGGCGCCGGCGTCGGCGATGACGAAGGTGGGCACGCCGGCCAGCGTCTCGCGGCGCAGCTCGATGCGCGTGGTCGGGCTCTGGCTGCTGTACTTCCATGCGTTGCCGACGAGGTTCTCGATGGCGATGCGCATCAGCGTCGGGTCGCCCTGGATCACCAGGCCCGGCTCGATGTGGATGTCCGACTCACGCTCCGGTTCGTTGCTGCGCAGGTCTTCCAGCACGTAGCGCGCGAGCTGCGACAGGTCGACCGGCTGGCGCTTGATCGGCTGCGACTGCAGGCGCGACAGCGCGAGCAGCGAGTCGATCATGCTGTTCATGCGCGCGGCCGCGGCCAGGATGCGGTCGGTGTGGTCGTTGCCGATGCGGTCGAGGAAGCGGCCGTAGTCCTCCTTGAGGATGCGCGCGAAGCCTTCGACGACGCGGATCGGCGCGCGCAGGTCGTGCGACACCGTGTAGATGAAGGACTCGTGGTCGGCGTTGTCCGCCGCCGTCGCCGCGGATTCGACGGGCACGGGCAGTGCGGCCACAGGCGCGGGCAGGGCGGGGACGTCCACCGCGCCGGCCTTGCGCAGGATCACGAGGCGGCCGGCGTGCGCGTCGCCTTCGCTGGCCACGAAGCTCCAGCTGACGCGCCACTCGCCCACCGTGCGCGTCTCGCCCGCGGGCATCTCCGCGAGCGCGCGGTCGATGGCGTCGGGCAGGCGGGCGCAGACGGCGGCCCAGTCGGGCGCGCCAGTGAAGTCGTCCTCGGGCGACAGCGACATGCCGAACAGCGCGCGCGTGCCGGCGCCCTGCGCCTCGAGCCGCCAGGGCGCGTCCTCGGCCAGCCGGCGGAACACGAGCACGGTGGCGTCGGGCTGGGCCAGCAGCTCGGCCAGCGCGGCGTGGCCGAAACCGGCGGCGTCGCTCTCGCCCACCGGCCGGGCCGTGCCGAAATAGCCGAGGAAGAAGCCCTCGCCGTCGTGGCGCGGCTCGCCGCGCACGCTCCACAGCGTGGCGGTGTCGCCGAGTTGCAGCAGCACGCGCTGCTCGGTGATCGGGGCATGGGCCGCGAGCTGGCGCGACAGCGGCGAGCTGGCCGGCGAACCAGCCGTCGCAGCGGAAACGCCTTCGGCGCCGGGCAGCGGCTGGGCAATGGCGGTGAACGCGGCGCCCAGCGGCGGGCTGATCTTCCAGCCGGCGGGGCGGCGCGCCGGCGGGCGCCAGGTGGTCAGGCGGTGCGCGGCGTCGGTCTCCCACATCCAGTGGTCGGCCAGCGCCAGCAGCCGGGTTCTGTCCTCGGTGGCCGCGCGCAGTGCCGCGGCGCCGCGGGCCTTCATCCACAACGCGCCCAGCAACGCGCTGATCGCGCCGAAAGCGGCCAGCGCCAGGAACGCGAACACGGCGAGCGTGGGAGTCATCGAGTCTGCGGAAGCGACATGGGGCGGATTGTAAGGAGCAAAAATCGCCGATCCCCGGCACTTTCCCTTCAGCGTCGGTTCGGCTCTGCCGAAGAGCCGTGTGGGGAGGTCGTGACGGATTTCGCGTTTCGGCGCGACAGCGCGTGCCGCGGGCGTCCGGATTGCTCAGCCTTGGGCGACGCTTGCCAACCGCCCCAAAGGCCTCCCGGCCGGGGAGTATTTCGCCATTGACGCCTTCCACGCACACGGACATGCTTACATTACAGGGCGAGAATGGTCGAGGACCGATGAATCAGGGTGCGATGGTCGATTTGAATAACTCCGGGATCGAGGGCACGGCGACGAAGCCGGTGCTGGATGCCGCCTGCATGGCCGAGTTGCGGGCGCTGGATCCGGACGGCAAGGCGCAACTGGTCAAGCGCGTGCTGGCCACCTACCAGGCCTCGCTGGCGAAGCTGGTCGCGCAACTGCAGCTGGCGCGCGGCGAAGGCGCGTGGGACCAGGTCTCGCGCGTCGCCCATACGCTGAAATCGTCGTCGGCCAGCATCGGCGCGCTGGCGCTGTCGTCGCTGTGCGCCGACATCGAGCGCCTGCTGCGCGCCGGCGACAGCGCCGCCGCGCTGCCGCTGATCGATCAGTTCCAGGCCGAAGTCCTGCGGGTCGACGGCGCCGTCCGCCAGGCCTTGCAACACCTCGAAGCGGCGGCCTCATGACGTTGCACCACGGCGTGAGCCTGGAAGCGACCGACCGTCGTCCGACGGTGCTGCTCGTCGACGACGACGAGGTCAACCTGCTGATGACCGCCGCGGCCCTGCGCGACCGCGGCTTCGACATCACCTCCACCACCGGCGGCGAGGAAGCGCTGACGCGCCTGGCCAGCTGGACGCCCGACGTCGTCGTGCTGGACGCGATCATGCCGGGCCTCGACGGCTTCGAGACCTGCGTCGCGCTGCGCAACATGCCCGGCTTCGACAACGTGCCGGTGCTGATGCTGACGGGCCTCGACGACGAGGCCTCGATCAACCGCGCCTACCAGGTCGGCGCGACGGACTTCTTCGTCAAGGCCACGCAGTGGAGCCTGCTCGCCGGGCGCCTGCGCTACCTGCTGCGCGCGTCGCGCACGCGCCAGGAACTCGAACGCAGCAAGGCCAAGCTCGCACGCGCCCAGGATCTCGCCCGCATGGGCAGCTTCGACTGGTGGCAGGACGAGGGCCGCAGCTTCGTCAACGGCCTCGAGCTGTCGGAAGAGGGACTGCGCGTGTTCGGCTACGGGCCGGACGACCGCGTCAACCTGCGCGACATGCTGCGCATGATCGCGCCCACCGACCGCGAGCCGCTGGTGCGCCTGGCGCGCCAGATCCTGTACCAGGTTTCCGTCATCGCCACCGACGTGCCGATGACGCTGCCCGACGGGCGCTTCCGCATCATCCACGTCGAGGCCGAGCCCGAGTTCGACGAGCATGGCCACTGCTGCGCCTACACGGGCATCGTGCAGGACGTCACCGACCGCCGCATCGCCGAGGACCGCATCCGCCACCTGGCGAACTACGACGCGCTGACCAACCTGCCGAACCGCCGCCAGCTGATCTGGCGCGCCGAGCGCGCGCTCGAATTCGGCCGCCGGCTGGGCCACCAGGTCGCGCTGCTGCTGATCGATCTCGACCGCTTCAAGGTCATCAACGACACGCTGGGCCATGCCGCCGGCGACGAGCTGCTGATGGAAGTCGCGTTCCGCCTGCGCGGCTGCGTGCGCCACTGCGAGCAGCTGTTCGAGGGCGTGATCGAGACGGCGGGCTCGCGCTCGCATCGCACGCTGGAGGCCGTCGGCCGTCTCGGCGGCGACGAGTTCGTCGCGCTGCTGCCCGAAGTCGCCGACGAGGCCGACGCGCAGCGCGTGGCAACGCGCATCCTCGAGGCCCTGCGCGAGCCGGTGGTGGTCGCGGGACAGGACTGCTTCGCCACCGCCAGCGTCGGCATCGCGCTGTTCCCGCGCGACGGCAACACGGTCGCCGACCTGCTGCGCAACTCCGACGTCGCGATGTACGCCGTCAAGTCGCAGGGCCGCAACGACGCGCTGGTCTACACGCCGCGTCTCGCGGGCCGCGGGCGCGAGAAGCTGGCGCTGGAAAGTGCGCTGCACAAGGCCATCGAGCGCGACGAACTGGTGCTGTACTACCAGCCCAAGGTCGACGTCAGCAACGGCAAGATGGTGGGCGTCGAGGCGCTGATGCGCTGGCGCCGCGGCGACCTGCTGATCCAGCCGGCCGACTTCATCCCCGTCGCCGAAGAGACCGGCCTGATCGTTCCGATGAGCGAATGGGCGCTGCGCCAGGCCGCCAAGCAGGCGCGCATCTGGGCCGACGCGTTCGGCTTCTCAGATTCGATCGCCGTCAACATGCCCAATCGCATGTTCGAGCGCACCGACCTGATCGAGCAGATCTCGGCGGCCGTGCGCGACGAGGGCATCCCGCACAGCATGATCCAGCTGGAGATCACCGAGACGGGCCTGATGAAGGACCTGCAGCGCGTGATTCCGTCCCTGCACCGGCTGACGGAGATCGGCGTGCAGATCGCGGTCGACGACTTCGGCACCGGCTATTCGTCGCTCGCCTACCTGACCTCGCTGCCGATCGCCGAGGTCAAGATCGACCGCAGCTTCGTGCGCGATCTCGGCGTGCTGCCACAGAGTCTTGCGGTTGTTACCGCCATCATCGCGTTGGCGAAGTCGCTGGACCTCAAGGTGGTGGCCGAAGGTGTCGAAAACCAGAGACAGCAGGACGTGCTGTACGGAGAGGGTTGTTCGCTGATGCAGGGCTTCCTGTTCAGCAAGCCGCTGCCTCCGGAGGACATCCAGGTCTGGATGGAGCAGGTCGTCCTGCCCCGCAAGGCGCCCTGGATTCCGTCTGCCTCGAAGGCGCGGACCGGTGCCGATGATGTCGTCGACGTCGGTCGGCGCTCATAAAACCGAGCGGCCTCCGGGCCGCCAGCTCGAACCGCCCATGCCGAAACCGTCTGCCGCCGAGACCGCCAAGGCCGCGCTGCGCCGCCTGGCGCTGTCCAAGCTGGAGCCCACGCCCGAGAACTACGCCCGCGCCTGGGCCGAGGAGGGCGGCGCAGCGTCCGCGGCGGCGCCCGTTCCGGCCGCGCCTGCGCCGGCGGCTGCCAGCCCGAAGGCCAAGAACGTCTACGACCGCATCGCCACGCGCCTGTTCGACGACGGCACGCAGCGCGAGGAGTTCTCGCAGGCGATGCAGCGCGCCGACTGGGAGGCCGCGCGCGGCGGCGTCGAACGCGCCGCGGAGGCGCAGCTGGCGCTGGCCCAGGGCTGGGCGCAGACCATCGAGAGGCTCGCGCGCGGGCTCGAGCGCGGCGGCCGCCAGTGGACGGCCGCGCGCAAGAAGGACAGCCTGCAGCGCGTGCTGGAGGCCAACCGCAGCGACATCGCGCGGCTGCACCAGCGCATGAAGCAGCTCGTCGCGTCATGGGACGGCGACATCACCGACGACACGATCTCGGTCGACGCCGGCGCCGGCGGTGCCGACACGCCGTCGACCCGGGGCGTCGAGGTGCTGGACTCGGGCAGTGGCCCGGCGTCGCAGGCCATCGAGGTGCGCGGCGGCGTCGATCGCGCGGCACCCGAGCGTGCCGGCTCGTTCGGCGACTGGCCGGCGGTGCTCCAGCAGTACGACGCCACGCTGCACGTGGCGCTGCCCGCCGACGACGAGCGCGCGCTCGAACTCGCCGGCGAGCTGCGCGAGCTGCAGGCCGGCCTGCTGCGCGACGGCGCCACGGCGCCACTGCGCGCGCAAGCCGAGGCCGTGTGCGAACGCGCGCGCCGGCTGCTGGCGCATCGCCACCACCTGGTCGACGAACTGCATCGCCTGACGCTGGAGATGAGCGCCGGCCTCGCCGAAGTGGCCGAGGAAGGCAGCTGGGTCAAGGGCCAGACCGAGAGCCTGAAGCTGAGCCTGGGCGACACGCCCAGCGTGCGCTCGGTGCGTGCCGCGAGCGAGATGCTGGCGCAGACGCGCGCGCGCCAGTCGCGCGTGCGCGCGGAACGCGACAGCGCGCGCGTGGCGCTGAAGGACGCGATCTCGCAGATGCTCACCGAGCTCGACGCGCTGGGCGACCACACGGGCCGCTTCTCCGACAGCGTCGCGCGTTACGTCGACACGATCGCCAGCGCCGACTCGCTCGAGAGCCTGGCCAGCGTCGTGCGCCAGATGGTCGAGGAAAGCCGCGCCGTGCACGGCCTCGTCAGCGAGACGCAGGGCCGCCTGAACGAAGGCCGCGCGCGCGCCGCCGAACTCGAGGCACGCGTGCTGTCGCTCGAGAGCGAGCTGCGACGCCTGTCCGACGAGGTCTCCACCGACGTGCTGACCGAGGTCGCCAACCGGCGCGGGCTGATGCAGGCCTTCGACGTCGAGACGGCACGCCTGGAACGCCAGGGCGGCGAGCTCGCGATCGGGCTGCTCGACATCGACAACTTCAAGAAGCTCAATGACACGCTGGGCCACTCGGTCGGCGACATGGCGCTGAAGACGCTGGCCGGCCACGTGCAGAAGCAGCTGCGCGCGGTCGACATCGTCGCGCGCTTCGGCGGCGAGGAGTTCGTCGTGCTGCTGCCCGGCGTGCCGGTCGACGAGGCGCAGGTCACGCTGACGCGCCTGCAGCGCACGCTGTCGGCGAGCCTGTTCATGCACGACGGCCGCGAGGTGTTCGTCACCTTCTCAGCCGGCGTCACGCAGTTCCGTCCGGGCGAGGCGCTGGAAGCCGCGCTGGAACGCGCCGACGAGGCGCTCTACGAGGCCAAGCGCACCGGCAAGAACCGGACGTGCATCGGCTGAGCGCGACGCTCGGCCCGGTGCGCCGCAGACATGCCGGCTGCCGGCGCGTGGTTTGCCATGGGGGTATCGTCCGTTGCAACGCCTCCCGCCTCCCGCCATGAACGACGCCGACCTCCATGCCTTGTCCGACGCCGTGCGCGCGATCGAGCGGCCCAGCGTCGGCGCGCGCATCGCCAACGTCGTGGGCTCGCCGATCGAGCGCGTGATCGGCATGCTGCCGGCGCGCGCCGCGTCCGTGATCTCCGCAACCGCGCGCAAGGCGATCCACGGCGCGCTGAACCTGTCGCTGCGCACGCTGTCCACGAACGGCCCGCTCGCGCGCGGCGCGCCGCCGCCGGCGTCCAACGGCTGGCACAAGGTGGCGAGCGCGGCCAGCGGCGCGGTGGGCGGTGCGTTCGGGCTCGCGGCGCTGGCGGTCGAACTGCCGGTGTCCACCACGATCATGATGCGCTCGATCGCCGACGTCGCGCGCGGCGAGGGCGCCGACCTCGCCGACCGCCAGACGCAGCTCGAATGCGTGATGGTGCTCGCGCTCGGCGGCGACGCGAAGAGCGACGACGCGGCCGAGGTCGGCTACTTCGCGGTGCGCGAGGCGATGACGCGCGCCGTCTCGAGCGCCGCGTCGCATCTCGCGCGCCACGGCCTGGCCAAGGAGGGCGCGCCCGCGCTGATCCGGCTCATCACGCTGATCGCCGAGCACTACTCCGTCAACGTCACCGAGAAGGCCGCGGCGCAGATGGTGCCGCTGATCGGCGCGGTGGGCGGCGCGACGATCAACACGATCTTCATCGACCACTTCCAGTCGGTGGCGCGCGGCCACTTCGCGGTGCGCCGCCTCGAGCGCAAGTACGGCGAGGCCGCGGTGCGCGAGAAGTACCGCGAGCTCGTCGCGCAAATGAGCTGAGCCGCCCGGCCGTATATTGCGGGCTCCTCGTCCGTCCGGGATCCCGCATGACATTGAAGCGCTTCGTTGTCCGCCATCGCGACGCCGTCGCCGTCGCCCTGTTGCTGGCGTGCGGCCTGCCGCAGGCCTCGGCGGCCGCGCGCTCGCCGTGCACGCCGCGTCCGGCCGGCGACGGCGCGCCGTCGCAATCGGCCGACGCGCTGTCGCTGAGCCTGGACGCCGCGCATCCGATCGCGCTGGCGAACTGGGACGCGGGTCGGTGGCAGCGCCACCGCATCTGGATCGCGCTCGAGGCGAGCAACCGCGGCGACGCGCCGGCGCAGGTGCTGCCGCAGATGGTGCTCGACGCGCGCTCCGACGGCGGCGCGTCGTCGGTGCTTTTCGGCGTCCCGCTGGCCCTTGCGCCGCATGCGCGCGGGACGCAGCACCTGGCGCTCTACGTTCCCGACGACGCCAAGACGCTGGGCGTGCGCACGCTGGTGGCGACGCCGGCGCAGCCGGTCGCGGTGACGTTCGCGTTCGAATGCTCGGACGCGCGCTTCGACGTCGGCGAGTTCGCGCCGGCCCTCGCGCCCTTGCTGGACGAGGCCGTGAAGACCTGGTTCAACAACTTCGTCGACCCCTTGTCGGATCCGCGCGCGGCCGTCGAGACCGTGCGCGTGCTTTCGAGCGGCGCGCAGGACGCGAGCGACGTCGTGTGGACGATGCGCGGGCTGATGCAGACCGTGCACGACGACCATGGCTTCATCGTCGGCCCCGGCGAGCCGGTGCCTGCGCGGCGCACGCTGGCCACGCGTGCGCCCGAGCTGGAGCTGCGCACCGACGGCGTCGCCGTCGTCCGCCTGCACGCCGTGGACACCGGCGCCGACGCCGAGGCGCTGGCGTGGGCGACGGCGCTGCACGACGGCATCGCGGGCCTCGCGGCCCGCCACCCGCGCGCGTGGATCGTCGACCTGCGCGACCACGACGCCGACAGCCCGTGGCCGTCGTTCGCGGGCCTGTCCGCGCTGCTCGACGGCCCCGTGGTGGGCGCCTACTCGAGCCGGCACGACAAGCAGGACTGGATCGTCGAGCGCGGGGTCGCACGGCTCGCCGGCGAGCCCGCCCTAATCGATCTCCAGACGCCGCCGGAGCCGCCGTTGCGCGGACCCGTCGCCGTGTTGATCGGCCCCAACACGCGCAACGCCGGCGAAGATGTAACAGTTGCCTTCCGCGGGCGTGCGCACACTCGTTTTTTCGGGGCACCGACCGCCGGATTCCCGATTTTGGGCATTCGGGTGCATCGCCTGTCCGATGGCACCACGTTGGGCGTGCTGGAGACGCGCGACGCCGACCGCACCGGCGTGGTCCAGCGGCTGCCGGTGGAGCCCGACACGCTGCTGAAGGCCGGCGCTCTCCTCGACGCGTTGCCTTCCGATGCCGTCGAGTGGGTACTGGACGAACGCCAAGCCGGCTCGTCCGATCGATAGCGATCGCTGGATTCGCGCGCCGGGAGGCGCGCGCCTTGTAGCCATCGATTTAGCGACATTTCGTGAAATCGTTCCAGTCCGGTCGGTGCCAGGCTGGGCGTTGATTCGCTGCTTTCGCGCGAAGTTGCCCGCTATTTACTCCGAAATGTCAAGGGAATATGCCCTATTCTCGTTTTTTGCACCCCTAACTTGCAGGGCAATCGTGTCTTTTTGTATCAGTTTTGAACGGTAGAGTTGTTCGGTCGGCAGCCTTTTCAAAGGGCCGTCACAGCAACCGACCGTGGCGAAAACGCATCACGTTTCCGGCCCGGTTCGACCCGACGTCTTTTCTACAGAAGAGTTGAATCACATGCGCAAACTGATCCTCAACGGAGGCCAGGCTCCTGCCGGCCTGACGACGGTGGCCCTGGCGGCGGCCATGGCCCTGGGCACGCTGTCCACGTCCGCGATGGCCATCGTTGGCGTCACGCCGCCTGCCGCCAGCACGACGCCGGTCATCGTGAAGATGGCCGCCGATCCGCGCATCGTCGACCTGGGTGTCGCTGATGCGTCCATCACCCGGAGCTTCACGATCTCCCTGGCCGTGCGCAACCAGGCGGCCCTGGACGCAGCGGTGGCCGCGGTCGGAAACCCGACCAGCCCGAGCTTCCGCCAGTTCATCACGCCGGCCCAGTTCGCCGCCGCCTACGGTCAGACCCCCGCCGCCGTGGCGCAGGTCACCGCCTTCCTGCAGGCCCAGGGCTTCACGGTCAACGACGTCGCCGCGAACAACCTGCTGATCACCGTCACCGGTACCAACGCCCAGATCGCCGCCACTTTCGGCAGCGCGATCCACAACTATGCGCTCAACGGCGCCACCTATCAGGCGCCCTCCGGCACCGTCGTGATTCCGTCCGCGATCGCGAGCGTCGCGAGCGCCGTTTCCGGTCTGAGCACGCGCGCGCTCGCGCACTCGCACACGGCCGTCATCCCGAACACCGGAGCGCTCGCTGGCGACGTGCCGGCGCAGTCGGCCACGTTGTCCCCCAACGTCGCTCCGCCGAGCGGCCCGGGTTCCTACACGGTCAACGACTTCGCGGCCAAGTACAACGTCACCCCGCTGTACGCCAAGGGCGTGACGGGCGCCGGCAAGACGATCGGCATCGCGACGCTGGCCGGCTACAGCCAATCCGATGCATACGCCTACTGGAGCCAGGTCGGCGTCAGCGTCAACCCGTCGCGCATCACCGATGTTCCCGTGCTTGGCGGTGCACTGCCCGCCGATGGCCCGGGCAGTGAAGGCGCGGGCGAGACGACGCTGGACGTCGAACAGTCCGGCGGTGTCGCGCCGGGCGCGAACATCCGCGTCTACATCGCTCCGAACACCGACGCCGGCTTCCTGAAGGTGTTTGCGCAGCCGATCCAGGAAAACCTGGTCGACGTGCTGTCGATCAGCTGGGGCAGCCCGGAGATCTTCTACGACGGCGGCACGCTCAATGCGTTCGAGACGCTCTTCAAGCAAGCCGCGCTGCAGGGCATTCCCCTCATCGCCGCTGCTGGCGACGCTGGAGCCTACGACATCAATCGCGACTACACCTATCCGCAGTGCACCACGCAGCTGACGGTGGACTTCCCCGCGGCGTCGCCCAACGTGCTGGCCGCCGGCGGCACCACGCTGCCCAACACGGTGATTCACAAGCACGGCCCGGTGACCGTGAGCCAGGAGCGTCCGTGGGGCTGGGACTACCTGCAAAGCTACATCACGACGAACTACGGCTCCACCTATGGCTCGGCGCTCTATTACTCGAGCTACTTCACGGTGGGCGGCGGTGGCGGTGTCAGCGTCGATTACGGCATTCCGACGTGGCAGATGGGCCTGGCCGGCACGCAAACGTCCGCCGCTGGTCAAGTGCTGTCCTGCAACCCCACCTTCGTGGGTGACCCGGCAGGCCAGTACGAAGTGCTGGCCGTGTTGCCGCCCGCCGTTGCCGGCCGCAACTTGCCCGACATCGCGCTCAACGCCGACCCGTACAGCGGCTACTCGGAGTTCTTCGCCGGAGGTTGGGGCACCGGCAGCGGTGGTACCAGCTTCGTGTCGCCGCAGCTCAACGGCATCCTGACGCTGATCTCTTCCGGCATCAACGGCCGCGTCGGACCGATCAACCCGCAGCTGTACGCCGCGTTCAAGGCCCAGGGCTACGCCGCCGGTTCGCCGTTCAAGGCGATCACCACGGGTGACAACGAGTACTGGAAGGCCTCGGCGTCCTACAACCCGGCGTCGGGCCTGGGTTCGCTGGACGTCAGTGCGCTCGCCACCACGTTGGGCGTCAAGTAAGCAGACCTCCGACGCGCGGCTCGTCCGCGCGTCGACCGCTTGAAATCTCTTCAATCTCCGAGTCAATCACCATGAATCATCTCAAGAAGCTGGCCCTCGCGATCACCGTCGCCCTGGTGGGCATCACCGGCGCGCAGGCCCAGCAGATCGCTGGCAACAACACGCCGATCACGCAGCTGAACACCTACGGCGGCGACAACCAGTGGACGTTCTCGAACGCTGGTCTCCAGGTCTTCGATCTGCCCGCCACGCTCGACAACATCGCTGTCTACGGCGTCCCGGTCTATGTCTTCGACCTCGGCCCGGACTCGCATGCCGCCAATACCACGTTCGAGGACGTCTTCATCCTGAATGTCCCGGACAACGAATACGTGTCGCTGGACTTCGGCAACGTCCGTGGCACCCGCCCGACCGCGTCCTTCAGCGCGCTGGACATCGGCTATGCCTACACCGGCCCGGACCTGTACGACGCGACCTATGGCGCGAAGACGTACAGCGTGACGACGGACACCTTCGAACTGAACTCCGGCCTGTACGAGATCGACATCTCCGGCACGTACACCGCCGCCGGCGGCTCGTACCTGGGCGACGTCTTCGGCAGCCCGGTGCCGGAACCCGGCAACTGGGCCCTGATGCTCGCCGGCCTGGGCGCCGTGAGCATGCTGGCGCGCCGTCGCCGCAACACGCAGGCCTGATCCGCTCGCGAAGCCTTTCTCTCCTCGCAAGAAGCCGCGGCGTGCCGCGGCTTTTTCTATTGCGCCGGCGACGAGGCTGACGGCCGCACGGGCCTGGCGACGCCGCGCGAGTCGGCGCAGGGGTCGCTCTCGTCGGGCACGTGGCGTCCCTTGCTGGTGGCCGCGCCCAGCCTGTGCACGGCCGAGGCTGCCGGACAGGCGACGCCGCTGGCCGCGGGCTTCGCGGCATCCGCCGGGGCCGCAAGGGCCGGGATCGACACCGAGAGGGCGAAGGCGAGCAGGCAGTCGTGGGGCTTCAAGCGGATCTCCAGGGCGTTGACGGGCAGTGTCGACGATGCCGGTTCGACCGCGGCGCCGCGGCGGAGTTCCTCGGGCCGGGCGTGAAGCCCGTCACGCCGAACGCGGTGCGTGCGTCGGGCCGCCGGCGCGGAGGCGCAGCCGTCAAGAACTCCCCGCTCACGACTTTCACGTGCGGCCGTAGACCATGGCATGACCATGTCTTCCTCCGCGCCCGGCGAGAGCGCCCGGCTGGCTCGACTGCACGAGCTGCTCATCCTCGACACTGCGCCCGAGCCGCTGTTCGACTCGTTCGTCCGCAGGGCCGCCGAGGTCTGCGAGTCGCCGATCGCGCTGATCACGCTGATCGACGCCGACCGGCAATGGTTCAAGGCCGACGTCGGTCTCGGGGGCCTGCGCGAGACGCCGCGCGAATACGCGTTCTGCGCCCACACGATCCAGTCCGACGAGTTGATGGAGGTGTCCGACGCGCGCCACGACGCGCGCTTCGCCGCCAACGCGTTCGTGCGCGGCGGCCTCGGCGTGCGCTTCTACGCCGGTGCGCCGCTGATCCTGTCGTGCGGCGAGCGCGTGGGCTCCCTGTGCGTGCTCGACACGCACGCGCGCAGGCTGACCGAAGCGCAGCGGCGCGAGCTGGTGTCGCTGGCCAGCCTCGCCACGCAGGCGCTGACGATGCGGCGCGACCTCATCGAGCACACGCTGCGCGTGCGCAGCGAGGCCGACAGCACGCTCGCCGCGCGCGAGGCCGAGCTGCGCGACTTCTGCGCCAACGAGGCGGCGCGCGTCAAGCGGACGTTCCTGGCCAACATGTCGCACGAGCTCTACACGCCGCTCAACGCGATCATCGGCTACTCGCACCTGCTGGGCACCGGCGCGATCGCGCCCGACTCGCCACGCTTCGCGAAATACCTGGGCGACATCGGCGCCAGCGGCCAGCAGTTGCTCGCGCTGGTGCAGCACGTGCTCGCGTTGACCGACGTCGAGTCTGGCCGCTTCGACCTGCGGCCCCGGCGCACGGAGCTGCGCGCCGTGCTGGAGAGCGTGGTCGAGGTCGTGCTGCCCGATTGCCGCGCCAGGGGCCTGGCCGTCGACCTCGCCGTCGAACCGGATTCGCTCGAGCTCGTGATCGATCCGATGCGGCTGTCGCAGGTCGTGTCGCACCTCCTGTCCAACGCGATCCGCTTCTCGCATGCGGGCGGGCGCGTCACGCTGCGCGCGCGGGCGTCGGGTGCGGACGAGTTCCGCATCGAGGTGGAGGACCGCGGCATCGGCATCGCGCCGGAGGATCTGCCGCGCCTGTTCACGCCGTTTCGCCAGCTCAGCGAAGGCCTGGCGAAGACGCACGGCGGCGCCGGCCTCGGCCTCGCGCTGACGCGGCGCCTGGTGGAGGCGCAGGGCGGCAGCGTCGCGGTGCGGAGCACGCCCGGTGCGGGCAGCGTGTTCTCGGTCACGCTGCCGCGCTTCGCGCGCGGCGACGCAGCGGCAGGTTAGCTCGGCGTCCGGACGCCTGCGGCGTGGCGCCCGCGCCGCCATCTTGGCGACGTCCTCGATGGCCTATCGAAGTCGCAGCGGCCCGCTTGACGCGCGCAGACGCCGGCTCTATATTCATCCAAAAGGTTGAATATAGAAATGCTCGACACCGTGCTGCTGGCGCTCGCCGATCCCACGCGCCGCGCGATCCTCGATCGCCTCGTGGCCGGGGAGACGCGCGTCACCGACATCGCCGCGCCGTTTCCGATCTCGCTGAACGCCGTCTCGAAGCACATCCAGGTGCTCGAACGCGCCGACCTGATCGTGCGCCGCCGCGTCGGGCGCGAACACTTCCTGTCCCGCAACGCGCGCGGACTCGAAGAAGCCGCGGCCTGGATGGCCGCCGAACACCTCAAGTGGAACAACGCCTTCGACCGCCTGGCCAAGGCCCTGGAGAACGACGCATGACGACTCCCGAGACGACCGCCGGCGCCGGCATCCTCGTCGAGCGCGTGTTCGACGCGGCGCCGGACAAGGTCTGGCGCTTCTGGACCAGCGAGACCGCGCTGGAGCAGTGGTGGGGCCCGATCGGCTTCGTCTCGCGCGTGCAGGCGCTCGACGTGCGCGTGGGCGGCGGCTTCGACATCGCGATGCGCGCCACCGCCGCCGATGTCGTGGCCTATCTCGTCGAGCACGGCATCCCGCTGGAGACGCATGCACGCGGCACGTACACCGAGATCGACCCGCCGTGGCGGCTGGCGTGGCGCAGCCGCGTCGACTTCGTGCCGGCTGTCGCGCCGTACGAGGTCATGTCCTCCGTCGACCTGCGCGCACTGGCGGACGGCCGCACCGGCATGAGCTTCCGCAGCGACCGCATGCACGACGCGATGTGGACGCGCAATGCCGAGGCCGGCTGGACGCAGCAGATCGACCGGCTGGTCGGACAGCTCGCCTGAGATGGCGCCGCACGACGCCGCATTTCGCCGCAAGCAGGCGCTGGCGATCGCACAGTCGCTCGTCGCGGCCGGGGTCGTCGCCGTGGTGGGCCGCCATGCGACCACGCTGTTCGCCGCGAGCGTGCCCGACGCCGACGATCTCGCGACGCGCCTCGCCTTCGGCGTCCGCTGGCTGCTCGCGCCCGGCTGCATGCTGCTGGCGGGCATCCAGGTCGCCGCCAGCCGCGGCTTCCACGCGGACGCCATCGACGGCACGCGTACGCCGAAGAGCCACGCCCTGGAGATCGCGCTGCGCTACAACCAGAACACCGTCGAACAGACGCTGCTCGCCGCGATCGCGTGGCTGGGTCTGGCGACGAGCGTGCCGCACGCGGCACTCGCCTTCGTTCCGGCGATGGCCGGCCTGTTCGTCGTCGGACGCATCGCGTTCTGGATCGGCTACCTGGTCTATCCGATCGCGCGGGCGTTCGGCATGGTGTTGACGGCGTTGCCGACGATCGCGGCCTACGTGTGGCTCGTGGCGCATTGGCTGGTGCCGCATTGAAGGTGGCCGCCGTCGTTCTAGGACTGGGCGCTGCCGTCGAACGCCGACAGAATTCCTTGCCATGCGACGCCTCATCCTTCTGCTCGCCGGGACCTCGTTCGCCTGCGCCGCGGCGGCTGCCGGCGATGCGTCCAGGCGCGCGCCCTTCGATCCGCCCGACGACTCCGCGATGCCGGCCGGCCCGCTCGGCGAGTCGATCCGCCTGGGGCGACGCGTGCTCACGCAGACGCAGGTCTTCGCGCAGGCCTATGTCGGCAACGCGCTGAACTGCACGTCGTGCCACCTGAACGCGGGCCGCACGCCGAACGCGGCGCCATGGGTCGGCATCCACGCCGTGTTCCCCGAATACCGCAGCCGCAGCGCGAGCGTCGACAGCCTGCAGGATCGCGTCAACGACTGCTTCATCCGCTCGCTGAACGGCAAGCCCTTGCCGCCGAACAGCGCGGAGATGCAAGGCATCGTCGCCTACATGGCGTGGCTGTCGAAGGGCGTGCCGACCGGCGTCGAGGTGGAGGGCCGCGGCTTTCGGCGCATCGCCGCGCGCCACGTTCCGGACGAGGCGCACGGCAAGCAGGTCTTCGCCGAGAAGTGCGCGGCGTGCCACGGCGCCGACGGGCAGGGCCTGCCGGCCGCCGACGGCGGCTACGCGTTTCCGCCGCTGTGGGGGCCGCGCTCGTTCAACATCGGCGCGGGCATGGCGCGGCTGGGCAACGCGTCGGCGTTCGTGCGCTGGAACATGCCGCTGGGCCAGGGCGGCAGCCTGAGCGACGAGGACGCCCTCGACGTCGCCGCCTATTTCACGCGCCAGCCGCGGCCCGACTTCGCCGACAAGGGCAAGGATTGGCCCAAGGGCGACAAGCCGGCCGACGCGCGCTACTGACGCGACAGGTGGGGCGGAGCAGCGTGCCGGACGCTGTGTAGACGAGCGCGCGCCGAGCGATGTGTGTCTCCTTCGCCTGTGCGGTTGCTCAGTGCGAAGCGCCCCGAACGGCCGAGCAGGAGCGCGGGTTTGACCCTAACCGTTTCGGGGGGCACGTCCGGAATGTCCGCCGTTGTCTCCCTAGCTTCGCGCTGTTACGGACTGTTGCGGCTCCTCACAATCCCGCCAGGGTTCGACGCGGGCACACGATCCGGCGCCGACAACAAAACGGAGCACGCACATGTCGATGACTCGCAACCCGTTCGCGCGGACGTCCCTGGCGCTGGCCGCCTTCCTGGTGATGTCCGCGGTGCCGACGCAGTCGGCGCTCGCAGGCGCCAGCTGCACCTGGACGCCGACCAGCGGCGACTGGGCGACCGCCGGCAACTGGTCCTGCGACGTGGTGCCCAGCGGGCCCAGCCAGGACAACGCGACTATCGCCGCGGGCAAGACCGTGACGGTCTCGAGCGCCCAGTCGATCTGGGGACTGACCAACGCGGGCGGCATCGACATCGACGCGTTCACGCTCACCTTGCAGAGCGGCGGCAGCACCACCAATTCGGGCACGATCAACGTCGGCACCGCGTTGGTGACGGCCTCGCTGCTGGCGTTCAACGACATCGCCAACACGGGCGGCGTCATCAACCTCGCCAACGGCAGCTTCCTCAACCAGTTCTCCAGCGCGATCACCGGCGGCACCATCAACACGTCGGGCACCGGCGCGCTGACGGTGTTCAGCAACGGCTCCAATGGGCTGAGCGGCGTGACGGTCAACGGCCTGGTCGACATGGCCACGAACGCCAACGCGCGCGAGCGGGTCTCGAACGGCTTGACGCTCAATGGCACGGTCAACATCGCCAACGGCGGCATCCTGAGCCTGGACAGCAGCGCCGTCCCGATCCAGACGATAGGCGGCACCGGCAGCATCAACCTCAACGATGCCGGCGCGCACCTGTCGATCGAGGGCAATGGCACGACGACGCTGGGCAGCGGCATCACGGTGCAGGGCCAGGGCAACATCGGCACGGCGGTGTACGTCGGCGGCGCGAACACGCTGGTCAACGACGGCCACATCCTGGCCAACGTCAACGGCGGCACGTTGACGATCACGCCGCCCGGCAACTCCGGCAGCCTCACCAACAACGGCACGCTGTCGGCCAGCAACGGCGGCACGCTGGCGCTGCAGACGGCGGTCGCCAACAACGGCACGATCTCGGCGCTGGCCGGCAGCGTCGTCGAGCAGGACGGCGTCCACATCACGGGCGGCGCGATCACGACCACGGGGTCGGGCGTGTTCCGCGCCGACAGCAGCGGCGGCAACTATCTCGACGGCGCCACGGTCACCGGCACCCTGGACATGACCACGCTGGCCAACGCGCGCGAGCGCATCGTCAACGGCCTGACCGTCAACGGCAACGTCAACGTCGCCAACGGCGGCATCCTGAGCCTGGACAGCGCGGAAACCACCGGCGGCGCGCTGACGATCTCGGGCACCGCGAGCATCAACCTCAACGACGCGAATGCGCGGCTGTCCGTCGAAGGCAACGGCAGCACGACGCTCGGCACCGGCATCACGGTGCACGGCCAGGGCAACATCGGGCAGGCCTTGTTCATCGGCGGCGCCAACACGCTCACCAGCAACGGCCTGATCTCGTCGGATGTCAGCGGCGGCACCCTCGAGATCACGGCGCCCGGCAACAGCGGCAGCTTCGTCAACAACGGCACGCTGCAGGCCGTCAACGGCGGCACGTTGCTGCTGTCGACCAACATCGTGGCCAATCCCGGCAGCCAGATCATCTCCGGCACGGGCAGCAAGGTGGTGCAGAACGGCGTGACGATCAACGGCACGTTCACGTCGAGCGGCGGCGGCCTGTTCACGGCGTCGAGCAACGGCAACAACATCCTCAGCGATGTCAATTTCAGCGGCAACCTGGACGCGACCTCGGCCGTCAACGCGCGCGAGCGCATCGGCAACAACATCACGCTGAACGGTGCCGTCAACATCGCCAACGGCGGCATCGTCAGCCTCGACAGCACGCTCAGCGCGGACAACACGATCAGCGGCCACACGACGTTCAACCTCAACGACGCCGGCGCCGAGCTCTCGGTCGAAGGCAACGGCACGACCACGCTCGGCGCGAACGTGATCGTGCGCGGCCAGGGCCTGTTCGGCCAGGCCCTGTTCAGCGGCGGCGCGAACGCGCTGACGAACAACGGCCTCGTCTCGGCCGACGTGGCGGGCGGCACGCTCAATGTCGTCTCGCCGGCCGACTCCGGCAGCTTCACCAACAACGGGACGCTGCAGGCGATCAACGGCGCCATCCTGGAGCTGTCGACCAGCATCAGCGCCAACCCCGGCAGCCAGATCCTGGCCGCCAACGGCAGCCAGGTGCTGCAGAACGGCGTCACGCTCGACGGCGCGATCAACACGATGGGCAGCGGCGTGCTGACCGCCACCAGCAACGGCAACAACGTCCTCAATGCAGTGACGCTGAACGGAACGCTGGACGCGACGTCGGTCGTCAACTCTCGCGAGGTCATCGTCAACGGCGCGACGATCAACGGCGTCGTCAACATCGCCAAGGGCGGCATCGTGTCGCTGGACAGCGCGGCCACGACCGGCGGCGCCCAGACGATCACCGGCACGGTCTCCATCAACCTCAACGATCCCGCCGCGTGGCTGTCGGTCGAAGGCACGGGCACGACGACGCTCGGCGCGAACGTCGTCGTGCATGGCCAGGGCAACGTGGGCCAGGCCCTGTTCATCGGCGGAGCCAACACGCTCGTCAACAACGGCCGCATCTCGGCGGACGCCGCCGGCGGCACGCTGACGATCAACACGCCCGGGAACTCGGGCATCCTGCAGAACGCGGCGCTCGTCGATGCGCGCGACGGCGGCACGCTGGTGCTGTCGACGAATGTCGCCAACGACGGCGGCACGATCTCGGCGCTGACGGGCAGCAGCGTCGTCCAGAACGGCGTCACGATCACCGGCGGGACGATGTCGACTGCCGGCACCGGCACGATCAACCTCACCAGCAGCGGGAACAACTTCCTCAACGGCGTGACGATCGCCGGCACCGTCGACATGTCGACCGCGGTCAACTCGCGCGAACGCCTGATCAACGGCGCCACCCTCGACGGCGCGATCAACATCGCCAACGGGGGCATCCTGAGCCTGGACAGCACCGCCATCCCTAACCAGACGATCAGTGGGACGGGCACCATCAACCTGAACGACCCTGCGGCCCGCCTGTCGATCGAAGGCACGGGCACGACGACGCTGGGCAGCGGCATCACGGTGCGCGGCCAGGGCAACATCGGAGCGCCGCTGTTCTCGGGCGGCGCCAACACGCTGACCAACAACGGGCTGATCCTTGCCGACGTCAGCGGCGGCACGCTGACCATCGCCCAGCCCGCGAATTCGGGCACGCTCGTGGGCGGCGGCACGCTGCAGGCCAACGGCGGCACGCTGGCGCTCGCCACCAACGGCGACATCACGCAGGGCAAGCTGGTGATCGGCGGGGCAGGCTCGGCGGTCACGCTCGACGGCCACAACGTCATCATCAACGGCGACTACACCAACGCGCAGTCCGGCTCGGGCAACGCCTTCGACCGCCACGCGGCCGTGACGGGTGCGGGCGCCATCGTCGCGGGCGGCAACGCGGCGCAGGCGATCACGGGTGCCGGCGTCACCAACGGCAGCACGACGAATGCCACGCTCACGATCGGCAACGTGCGCGTCGGCGCCAACACCGTCGACTACCAGATCGCCAACACCGGCACCAGCGGCCCGACACTGCGCGGCGCCATCCAGACCAACGTCAACGGCGCGAACCTGACCGACTCGCGCCTCAGCGGCGCGGGCGTGACGGCGGCCAACTACAACACCGGCGGCCCCGGCGCCAGCACCGGCGACCTCGGCGTCACCTTCACCGTGACCAGCGCCGGCACGCTGGCGCCGCTCACCGGCCAGTCCATCAACCTGCGCAGCAACTTCGACAACATCGCCGACCAGAAGCTGAACATCGTCCTGGCCAGCGGTGCGGCCGCCTACCAGGCCGCGGCCGGCCAGATCCAGACGTCGGCGCTGAACTTCGGCACCGTCCAGGTCGGCCAGGCGGTGAGCCAGGATCTCGTCATCCGCAACACGGCGACCGGCGCGGCCGGCTTCGTCGAGGATCTCAACGCCGCCTTCGGCGCGAGCAACGGCACCGGCGCGTCGCTGATCATGGGCGCCGGCAGCCTCAACGGCATCCTCGCGGGCACGAACAGCACCGCAGCGAACGGCGCGATGACGGTCAGCGTCAACACCGCGGCCGCGGGCACCGTCAACGGCAGCATCACGGTCGACTACACGACCGCCGGCAAGGTCAACGGCGTCAGCGACGGCCTGGGGACGGCCTCGGTCGGCAGTGAGAACTACGGCGTCGCCGGCACCATCAATGCAATCGCCACGGTCGTCAACGCGGCGAGCCCGGTCGTCAACACGCCGACCATCGCGCTCGGCGCGCACCGCGTCGGCGACGCCGCGCCGACGGCCTTCGTCAGCATCACCAACCAGGCCACCACCGCGCCGCAGGCGGCGCTCGACGCCACCATCGCGAGCAACGGCGCGCCTGTCACCGCTTCCGGCAGCGTCAACCTGCTCGCGCCCGGCGCGACGAGCGCCAGCCAGCTGGCCGTCGGCCTGAGCACGGCGAACGCGGGCGACTTCACGGGCGTCAACGCGAAGTCGGCGACGATCAACCTGATCTCGGACGCCAGCAACATCGGCGGCTGCGGCAGCACCTGCCAGATGACGCTGGCCAGCCAGCAGGTCGCGGTGACCGGCAAGGTCTATTCGCCGGCCGCAGCGCAGGTCAACACGACGGCCGTCGACTTCGGCATCGTGCACACCGGCGACGTCATCGCCGCGCGCGGCATCTCCGTCACCAACTCGGGCCCGACCAGCGCGCTGAGCGACGTGCTGCGCGCCTCGCTGGGCAACGCGGGCGGAGCCTTCACGACGGGCGGATCGTTCGCCTCGCTGGCCGCGCAGGCCACCGACGCCACGAGCCTGACGGCCAGCCTGAGCACCGCGAACTCCGGCGTGTTCAGCGGCAGCGCCACGGCGACCTTCGCCAGCCACGACGCCGACCTGGCCGACCTGTCGCTGGGATCGACCGCCATCACGCTGACAGGCACGGTCGACAACTACGCCAAGGTGGCTCTCGAGCAGACGAGCGGCCCCGTCGCGCTGACGCAGTCGGGCAATGTCTACACGCTCGACTTCGGCACGCTGGCCAAGGGCAGCGCCGGCCTGGACGACACGCTGGCCGTCCTCAACAGCGCGACCGGCCTCGCCGACCTGCTGGGCGGCTCGTTCACGCCGTCCGGCAGCGCGCCGGGCTTCGACCTGAGCGGCTTCGGCGCGTTCTCGGGCCTGGGCGCGGGGCAGGCCAAGGGCGGCCTCACGGTGGACTTCGACACCGGCACGGTCGGCAGCTTCGATGACACGATCACGCTGCACTCGATCGGCAGCAACGCCAGCGGCTACAGCGGCGCGCTCGACGACGTGACGCTGGTGCTCGAAGGCGATGTCACCGGCTCGACGGCCGCCGTGCCGGAGCCTGGCGTGGGTGCCTTGCTGCTGGCGGGCCTGGCCATCCTGTTCGGCCTGCGCCGCCGGCGCGGCGCCGAGGCGGAGCGTTGAATGGTCGAAGACCTCGCGAAAGCACACGCAGCCTCTAGAATCGCGCGAGCCGCGGTGCCGGCTCCTCCCTCGACTTCCCACAGGACGGCGATGCTATCGAAGTGGCAACACAACTTGCTGGTCGGATTCGGGGCGCTGGCCGTGCTGCTGGTGATCGCGAACGGCGTGCTCTTCACGCAGAACCGCGCCGCGCAGGCCGTCCTGAACCGCCGCCAGGCGTTCGTGCAACAGACGGTGCCGCTCGAGGGCCTGTACAACGAGATCGTCAAGTCGCTCGCGCAGATGGCCGTCAAGGACAATGACCGCCAGATGCTGAACATGCTGTCCGCGCAGGGCTTGACGATCACCGTCAACGCGCCCACCGCGGCGCCTGTCGCCGCGGCGACGAGCGCTCCCGCAGGAAAGGGCGTCAAGTGATGGAGTCCGACAAGCAGCCGCAGCCGACGCGCAGCGTCGCCGACCTGCCGCGCGCTCCCGCGCAACCCGCGCCAAGCCAATACAGCTCGTTCGTGCCCCAAATGCTGACCGGGCTGGCCCTCATCGCCTGGCTCGGCCTGCAGGCCTTCCAGCAGGTCGGCGAACGCCAGCAGCTCGCGTCGCTCGATGCCGCGATCGCGCCCCAGGAACAGGCCGCGCAGAAAGTGCGCAACTCGCTCGAGGCCATCGCCACCGCGACCGCCAGGCTCGCCGGCGAGGGCAACGCGAACGCGCAGATCGTCGTCGACCAGTTGAAGAAGCGCGGCGTGACGATCAACACGCCGGCGGCGCCGCCGGCGCAATAGCGCGAGCGACGACCTGCCGGAGCACGCGACGCACGTGGGATCTCGCTGAGGTCTGGCTAGCTGGCGTGCGACGCGGCGCGTTGTCTGTTGACAGGCGATCAATTGGCGGAAGCGGTGAGATTCGAACTCACGGGCCCTTGCGAGCCGACGGTTTTCAAGACCGTTGCAATCGACCACTCTGCCACGCTTCCTTCAGTCGAGGCCGAGATTGTAGCGACCGGGTCGCTCAACCAGGCTTGCGCGCCTGCGGACACGCCACCTGGAACACCTCGCGGCGGCCGCCGTCCACGCGCACGGCGGTCAGCGCGCCGCCCCACACGCAGCCGGTGTCCGTCGACAGCAGCAGCGGGCTGTCGATCAGCCCCAGCTGCGACCAGTGGCCGAAGGCGATCGGGGTGTCGCGGGTCAGGCGGTCGGGGTGCTCGAACCACGGCAGCATGCCGGCCGGGGCCTCGCCGGGGGCGTCCTTCTTCAGCTCGAGGTCGCCGTCGGCGCTGCACAGGCGCATGCGCGTGAGGGCGTTGACGATGAAGCGCCAGCGGTCGGGGCCTTGCAGTTCGGGATCCCAGCGGCGCGGCTCGTTGCCGTACATCGACGGCAGGAAGACGGCGATGTCGGGCGAGCGCAGCAGCGTCTCGATCTCGCCCGCGAGCGCGAGGGTCTGTGCGGCGCTCCATTGCGGGACGACGCCGGCGTGCACCAGCAGCCAGCCGCAGGCCCCGGCGGCCAGGCGGCGGTGGCGCAGCCAGTCGAGCAGGGCGTCGCGTTCCGGGTGCGCCAGGATGGAGTCCAGCGTGTCGCCCTTGCCGGGCTTGCGCACGCCGTGCGCGACGGCCAGCAGGTGCAGGTCGTGGTTGCCCAGCAGGCACTGGGCGGCGTCGCCGAGGGCCATCAGGCGTTGCAGCACGGCCAGCGATTGCGGGCCGCGGTTGACGAGGTCGCCGAGCAGGTGGATGCGGTCGCGCGAGGGTGAGAAGTCGACGGTGGCGAGCAGTTGCTCCAGGGGGTCGCAGCAGCCCTGGAGGTCGCCTATCAGATAATCCATGGACCGATTCTGCTACGCTCGCGGGCTTTCGCCCTGCCGCGGCCGAGCATTCCCCCTTGGGGCGCCCCCGTTCCGCTCCAGCCGGAACGAAACCACACGCATTGCCAGCCCTCGATGGACGTCGCCCTTCTCTTTTTCCTGATCGTGCTGAACGCCGCGTTCGCCATGTCGGAAATGGCGTTGACGGCGAGCCGCAAGGCGCGCCTGCAGGTGATGCTGGAGGCCGGCGAGCGCGGGGCCCAGGCGGCGATCGACCTGCACGACCATCCGACCAAGTTCCTGTCGACGGTGCAGGTGGGCATCACGTCGATCAGCGTCCTGAACGGCATCGTCGGCGACGCCGCGTTCTCCGAGCCGCTGGGCGAATGGCTGCACGCCACGTTCAACCTGAGCCTGCATCCGGCCCACATCACGGCCACCGCGCTGGTGGTGCTGATCATCACGGTGCTGACCATCATCTTCGGCGAGCTGGTGCCCAAGCGCATCGGCCAGATGTTCCCCGAGACGGTGGCCAGCGTGCTGGCGCCGACGATGCTGATGCTGTCGGTGGCCACGCGTCCGCTGGTGGTGCTGCTGTCGGGGACGACCGAGGGCATCCTCGGGCTGCTGGGCATCCGCGGCAACGCCAAGCGCGAGGTGACGGAAGAGGAGATCGCCGCCAGCCTCGAAGAGGGCCTGGACGCCGGCGTCATCGAGGCCCAGGAGCACCAGATGGTGCGCAACGTGTTCCGCCTCGACGACCGCCAGATCGGCTCGATGATGATCCCGCGCGCGGAAATCCGCTGGCTCGACGCCAACGCGCCGATCGCCGACGTGCTGCACGCGGTCGTCGAGGATCCGCATGCGCGCTACCCGGTCTGCCGCGGCGGGCTCGACGACGTCATCGGCGTCGTCACCGCCCAGGGCCTGCTCAAGCCGCTCGCCGAAGGGCGTACGCCGGTGCTCACCGAGGAGCTGCAGGCGCCCGTCTTCGTGCCCGAGACGCTGTCCGGCATGGAGCTGCTGGATCATTTCCGCTCGCACGTGGCGCAGCTCGTGTTCGTGGTCGACGAGTACGGCGCGGTGCAGGGCGTGATCACGCTGCGCGACGTGCTGGAGGCCATCACCGGCGAATTCGGCCCCGAATCGGGCGATGATGCGTGGGCCGTGCGCCGCGAGGACGGCAGCTGGCTGATGGATGGCCTGATCCCGGTGCCCGAGATCAAGGATCGCCTCGAAATCAAGGATCTGCCCGAGGAAGACCGCGGGCGCTACAACACCCTGGCCGGCATGATCATGCTGTTGCTGGGACGCCTGCCCCGCACGACCGATACGGTCGAATGGGGCGACTGGCGATTCGAGGTCGTCGACCTCGACGGCAAGCGAGTCGACAAGGTACTCGTGAGCCGGAATACTTCCCCTGGAGAACAACCATGATCGTCACGAACCTGCACAAAGAGCCCGTTGCGCTCGACACCGTCCTTCACCGCGACATGCGCCTGAAGAATGAACTCAACGCGATCCCGCGCCTCGCGCCGTTCACGTCGTTCGTGATCTCGGTGAGCGAGTTCGCCGACGCCGCCATGAACTTCCCGATCCTGTTCGTGCGCGCCTCGCAGGACGCCCTCGGCCGCGACACCGTCACGCCGGTGGCGGTGTTCGGCATGAAGCCGGGCGAGAACCTGTTCGCCACGCCGGACGGCAAGTGGGACGCGCACTACGTGCCCGCGATGCTGCGCGCCTACCCGTTCACGATGGCCCGCATCGAGGGCTCCGACCGCTGGGCCATGGTGTTCGACAACACCTGGGAAGGCATGTCGCGCACCGAAGGCATGCCGCTGTTCAACGAGAAGGGCGAGGCCACCGAGCTGCTCAACAACGTGCACAAGTTCGTGCAGGATCTCGAGACCGACCTCGAGCGCACGCGCCAGTTCTGCGCCGCGTTGCTGGAGATGAAGCTGCTCAAGCCGATGCGCTTCGACGCCACGCTGGCCAACGGCGAACAGCTGTCGGTGGACGGCTTCATGACGCTCGACGAAGAGGCCGTCAACAAGCTGCCCGACGCGCAGATCGCGCAGATCTACCGCAACGGCATGCTCGGGCTGCTCAACACCCATCTGGTGTCGCTCAACAACATGCGCCGCCTGCTGGATCGCCGCCTCAGCCTGGCCGCGACCGCCCAGGCCTGAGCCAGCCGGGCGCGGGATGCGCCCGACGCCGGATCAGCGCCCGCCGGACGTCGCGCCGGCGAGCGGCTTCCAACCCAGTCGCATCGACAGCTGCAGCGCCGCCGGCTTGAGCCGCGCGGCGACGGCGCCGTCGACCGCCGAATCGAAGGTGGCGCTCGGCCCGATCGCCGTCAGGCTCAGCACGAGCTGGCCGCGCGCGTCGAACACCGGCACCGACACCGCGCTGACGCCGGGCAACGCCACGCCGTCGATGCCCGCGACGCCGTCGGCGCGCACCTTGGCGATCTCGCGGTCGAACGCCGCGCCCAGCCCGAAGCGGCCGCCCGCGCGTGCGCGCGGCGCGCGCGGGCCCGCGAGGCGCGCCTCGTTGTCGAGGGCCTCCTGCACTGCCTCGTGCGGTCCGAACGCGGCGAACAATCGGCCGGAGGCGGTGTCCGGGATGCTCATCACGGTGCCGTGGCGCATCGACACGTGCACCGGCGACGGCGCCTCGGCGATGCGCACCAGCGTCGGCCCGCGGTGGCCCCAGACGGCGATCGCGACCGTATGGCCCGTCGCGCGCGCGAGCTCGTCGATGCGCTCGGTGGCCAGCCGCACCGGGTCGTATTGCTGCAGGCCGATCAGGCCCATCTGCAGCGCCAGCGGCCCCAGGCCGTAGCGGCCGCCCTCGGTCTCGCGCTCGACCAGGCCCAGCTTGATGAAGCTGACCAGGTAGGGATGCGCCTTGCCGGCGCTCATGTCGGCGGCCGCCGCGAGATCCTTCAGCGCCAGCGGCTGGCCGTGGTGCGCCAGCGCGAGCAGCAGCCGGCCCCCGACCTCGATGCTCTGGATGCCGCGCGAGTCGGAGTCGCGCGTTGGCTTGGTCTTGGCGGTCGGAGTCACGGCGGGCAGGGTGGATGGACAGGGCTTGGCGACGCAGTCTATGATAGCGCCTCGGTTCAACATTGGTGAACCGATTCAACAAAGGTGAAATCGATGACGGGCTCGTCCACGCCAGCCGAAGGCCTGCACGGCGGCTTCGGCAACCACTTCAGCAGCGAGGCCGTGCCGGGCGCGCTGCCGCAGGGCCGCAACAGCCCGCAGCGCGCGCCGTTCGGGCTCTATGCCGAGCTGTTGTCGGGCACCGCGTTCACCGCGCCGCGCCACGCCAACCAGCGCACCTGGCTCTACCGCCGCCAGCCGTCGGTGCGCAGCGGCCCGTACGCGCCGCTGGCGCACGCGCTGCTGAAGACGGGCGCCCGCGACGGCGTCGACATCCCGCCCGACCCGCTGCGCTGGCACCCGATCCCGCTGGCGTCGGAGGCGCTCGACTTCGTCGACGGGCTGCGCACGATGGTCGTCAACGGCGATCCGGACGCGCAGATGGGCGTCGCCGTGCATCTGTACGGCGCGAGCAGGCCGATGGGCAATCGCGCCTTCGTCGACGTCGACGGCGAGCTGCTGCTGATCCCGCAGGAAGGGCGCTTACGCGTCACCACCGAGCTGGGCGTGCTGCACGCGGCACCGGGCGAGATCGTGCTGCTGCCGCGCGGCATGCTGTTCAAGGTCGACCCGGCCGTGGCCGGCGCCTCGGTGCGCGGCTACGTCTGCGAGAACTACGGCGCCGCGTTCCGCCTGCCCGAGCTGGGTCCGATCGGCTCGAACGGGCTGGCCAACACGCGGGATTTCCTCGCCCCGCACGCGGCCTACGACGACGGTCCGGCGCAGCCGTGGGAGCTGGTGCGCAAGTTCGGCGGCGCGTTGTGGCGCGCGCCGGCGGCGGCCTCGCCGTTCAACGTCGTCGCGTGGCACGGTAACCTCACCCCGTATGTCTACGACACGCGCCGCTTCAACACGATCGGCACGGTCAGCTTCGACCATCCCGATCCGTCGATCTTCACGGTGCTGACGTCGCCGTCCGACACCCCGGGCTGGGCCAACTGCGACTTCGTGATCTTTCCGCCGCGCTGGATGGTGGCCGAGGACACCTTCCGTCCGCCCTGGTACCACCGCAACGTGATGAGCGAGTGCATGGGCCTCGTGCACGGCCGGTACGACGCGAAGGAGGAAGGCTTCCGCCCGGGCGGGCTGTCGCTGCACAACAGCATGGTGCCGCACGGCCCCGACGCCGACGCGTTCGACAAGGCCAGCGCCGCCGAGCTCGCGCCGCGCAAGCTGGACAACACGCTCGCCTTCATGGTCGAGAGCCGCTGGCGCCTGCGCCCGACGGCGTTCGCGCTGAACGGCGGCCATCTCGACAAGTCGTACGCCGATTGCTGGGCGCCGCTGCAGGACAACTTCAAGGTCTGACATGCTCGATCACACCCACGCACCCGAGGCGCAGAGCTGGGTCTCTTCTGCCAATGCAGCGGACACCGACTTCCCGATCCAGAACCTGCCGTTCGGCCGCTTCCGCCGCGCGGGCACGAACGAGGCGTCGCGCGTGGGCGTCGCGATCGGCGACCGCGTGCTCGATCTCGCCGCGCTGGGCCACCTCGACCCGCAGATCGCCGTGCTGCTCGGCTCGCTGGCGCACGGCGACCTGAACGGCTTCATGGCGCACGGGCGCGCCGCGTGCATCGCGCTGCGCCATGCGCTGTTCGAAGGGCTGTCGGCGCAGCCGTCGGGCACCGCATCGCTGTGGCACGCGAAGGCCGCGACGCTGCTGCTGCCGCGCGACGAAGTCGAGATGGCGCTACCGTGCCGCATCGGCGACTACACCGACTTCTACACCGGCATCCATCACGCGACGACGGTGGGCAAGCTGTTCCGTCCCGACAACCCGCTGCTGCCGAACTACAAGTGGGTGCCGATCGGCTATCACGGCCGCAGTTCGTCGATCGGCGTCAGCGGACAGCGCTTCGCGCGCCCGTGGGGCCAGACCAAGGGCGAGGCCGACGCGCCGATTTTCGCGCCGTCGAAGCGCCTCGACTACGAGCTCGAGCTGGGCTTCTTCGTCGGGCCGCCCAACGCGCCCGGCACGCCGCTGGACATGGCCCAGGCCGAGGCCTCGCTGTTCGGCGCGACGCTGCTCAACGATTGGTCCGCGCGCGACGTGCAGGCCTGGGAATACCAGCCGCTGGGCCCGTTCCTGGCCAAGAACTTCGCGACGACGATCTCGCCGTGGATCGTCACGATGGAGGCGTTGGCGCCGTTCCGCGCACCGTTCACGCGCGATCCGGCCGACCCGCAACCGTTGCCCTACCTCGACTCGGCGACCAACCGCGAACGCGGCGCCATCGCGATCGGCCTCGAGGTGTGGATCCAGACGCACTCGATGCGCGCGCAGGGCCAGTCGGCGGTGCGCGTGTCGGCGAGCTCGTTCGCCGACGCCTACTGGACGCCCGCGCAACTGCTGGCCCATCACGCCAGCAACGGCTGCAACCTGCAGGCGGGCGACCTGATGGGCAGCGGCACGCAGAGCGGCCCGGCCGCGAACCAGGGCGGCTCGCTGCTGGAGCTGAGCCAGGGCGGCAAGGTCCCGTTCACGCTGGAGAACGGCGAGACGCGCACCTTCCTGCAGGACGGCGATTGCGTCATCCTGCGCGGGTTCTGCGAGGCCCAGGGAGCGCGGCGCATCGGCTTCGGGGATTGCGCCGGGACGCTGCTGCCGGCGGTCGAGCGCGCGTAGCGGGCGCGCGCGGTCTCCGATCGTCAGGCGCTTTCGACGAGCGCCGCGGCCGGCTGCCGGCGCTTCGTGCCGCCCGCCACCGCTCCGAACACCACGATGCCGACGACGCCGCACCAGGCGTCCGTCCACAGCATGCCGTTGGTCCCCCACCGCGTATTGGCCGCGCCGTCGACAAAGGTCATCACCATGATCGGCGTGTTGGACACCGCCGACAGGAAGCTGAACTTGGTGGCCGCGGCGGTCTGGCCGATGGCCTCCAGCACCACCGCGCAGTACGCGGCGTAGCACAGGCCCACGACGAAGGCGTAGGCCGAGGTCCAGAAGATGTACTGGTCGGACGTGCGCGGGCACAGCGCCATGCCGACGGCCACCACTGCGAGCATGAACCCGAACAGGCAGTAGGCCACCTTGCGGTCGATGCGGTCGCACAGCCAGCCGCCGGCCAGGCATCCGAAGGCCGAGATCACGCCGCTCATCGCGCCGGTGACGAAGGCCACGACGTCCGCCGAGGCGTGCCACTCGCCGGCGATCGGCGACCACAGGTTCTGCGCCGCGCCGCTGCCGATCGGCAGCAGGCAGATCATCAGCGCCAGGATGCCGATGCGCGAGCGCAGCAGCTCCCACAGGTCGCTGCCGATCGCCTTCAGGTTGGCGACGACGCCCAGGTGGCCGGCGGCTTCGACATGGCCCGCCACCTTCAGCAGCGGCTTGGTGTCCTCGACCCAGCGCAGCGCCAGGCAGCACAGCGCGCACACCAGGCCCAGCACCGCGCCCGACTGGGCCTCCGTCAGGCCGCAGCTCTCGATCAGCCACAAGGCCAGGCCGCCGCCCAGCCCCTGGCCGCCGAGGTTGCCGGCCTGCGACCAGCCGCCGGCGCTGCCGCGCTTGTCGTCGGGGATCGTGGCGGCCATCAGGCTTTCGACGGCCATCGCGAGCAGCGTCGCCGTGAAGTTGCTGAGGGTCAGCCAGGCACTGATCAGCACCAGCGACGGGTGCTCGCCCATCGCCGCGCGTCCGGCGAGCCAGAAGCCGAGGCCGCACAGCAGCGTCGAGCCCACGTACCAGATCTTGCGCGTGAACAGCGTGTCGACCAGCGGCGCCCACAGCCACTTGAGCAGCAGGCAGACGTAGCTCAGGCCCACCACGATGGCGATGTCGCCGGTGTCGATGCCCTTCTTCTTGAGCTCGTACGCGAGCGCCACCGTGAGGAAGCCCGGCACCGCGCCGAACGGGACGAACAGCACGAGGAACAGGAACGGGTGGGCCGCCTTGTGGGCGGGCGGGACGGGCGCCGCGGAAGCAGAGGACATCGTGGATCCAGGGGAGGGGTTGTTCGATTGTCCCCGCCCAGGCTTGCCGGCAACCCCAGGGTTAGCGAGCGCGTGCTCGTGGCGGAGGGCTCGCCGCTCGCGAGCGCGGCCGGTCGCGCCGCGCGGGCACAATCCCGGCATGAACGGCCCGCAACGCATCGTCTGCCTCACCGAGGAAACCACCGAGTGGCTCTACCTGCTCGGCGAGGAGCGCCGCATCGTCGGCATCTCCGGCTACACGGTGCGGCCGCGGCGCGCGCGCGACGAGAAGCCGCGCGTGTCGGCCTTCCTGGACGGCAAGATCGACAAGATCGTCGCGCTCGAGCCCGACCTGGTGATCGGCTTCTCCGACATGCAGGCCGCGCTCGCCGACAAGCTGATCCGCGCGGGCCTGAACGTCTTCATCACCAACCAGCGCAGCGTCGCCGAGATCTTCGCCACGCTGCGGCTCGTCGCGGGCCTCGTGCAGGCGAGCGATCGCGCGGAGACGTGGATCGCCGCCTGCCAGGCGCGCCACGCCGAGATCGCGACCGCATCGGCCGGCTGGCCGCGCAGGCCGCGCGTCTACTTCGAGGAATGGGACGACCCGATGATCAGCGCGATCCGCTGGGTGTCGGAGCTGATCGTCGTGGCCGGCGGCATCGACGTCTTCGCCGAACTCGGGCTGATGGCCGGCGGCAAGGACCGCATCGTGCACGACCTCGCCGATCCGCCGCGCCGCGCGCCCGACCTGATCGTCGGCAGCTGGTGCGGCAAGAAGTTTCGCGGTGCCAACGTGGCGGGGCGCGCGGGCTGGGCCGACGTGCCGGCGGTGGCCAACGGCGAGCTGCACGAGATCAAGTCCTGCGACATCCTGCAGCCGGGGCCGGCGGCGTTGACGGACGGGCTGGAGCAACTGCACCGCCTTTGCGCAGCGTGGGCCGCGCGGCAGCCCGGCTGACATCGCGGCCGTCCCTCAGTTCATCGCCAGCGGCGCCTTGCGAACCGGTCGCGGGAACTGCCGTTCGATCGCCTGCAGCTCGGCGTCGCTCAGCACGATGTCGGCGGCCGCGAGGTTCTCGCGCAAGTGGGTCGCACCCGTCGCCTTCGGGATGGCGATCACGCCGGGCTCCGAGAGCAGACTGGCCAGTGCCACCTGCACGGCCGTGAGACCCCGCGCCGCGCCGATCTCGTCGAGCACGGCGTCTTGCGATGCGCGGCCCTGGTCGATCGGGCTGTAGGCCATCAACGGCATGCCCTGCGCGCGCAGCCAGGGCAGCAGTGCGAACTCCGGGTCGCGTTCGCCCAGCGAGTACCAGACCTGGTTCAGGGCGCAGTCCTCGCTGATCGCGGACAGTTCCTGCATGTCGTCGACATCGAAGTTGCTGACGCCCCAGCGCCGGACATGGCCTGCCGCGACGAGCCCTTGCAGGGCCTCGACGGTCTCGGCCAGCGGATATTGGCCGCGCCAGTGCAGCAGGTAGACGTCGATGTGGTCGAGGCCCAGGCGCTGCCGGCTGCGGTCGCAGGCGGCCCGGGTGCCGGCGCGGCTCGCGTTGTGCGGGTAGACCTTGCTCACGACGACCACCTCGTCGCGCCGCACGTCGCCCGCGCGGATGGCGTCGTTCAGCGCCACGCCCACGACCTCCTCGGCGCCGCCTTCGCCGTACATCTCGGCGGTGTCGATCAGGCGATAGCCGACTTCGAGCGCGGTGCGGAGGGCGGCGATCTCCGCGGCGCGCGTGGCGCGCGACTCGCCGAAGCGCCAGGTGCCCAGGCCGAGCACGGGCAGGGAAAGCGGAGTCTCGCCTCGGGGCAAGGAAACATGGCGCATGGATCGTCCTCGAAACGGCAAGACGGCGATTCTGCGCCGTGCCGGATATCGTCTCGCAGGCTGGGGCGATTCGTGCGCTGCCTGTTGACGGCGATGCCAAATAGATCTTAAGATATGTCTTACGACAGTATCGAAAGACATGACCATGAACCCGTTCCATTCCTTCTTCGGCCATCGCGGCCATCATCACGGCGATCGTTTCCACGGCCACGGCGAGCGCCACTGCATGCACCGCGGCGGCCACGGCGGCTTCGGCCGCCACCACGGCGACCGCTCCGACCACGGCCGCGACTTCGACGGCTTCGAGCGCGGCCGCAAGTTCGGCTCGGGCGAGCTGCAGTTGCTGATCCTCGCGCTGCTGGCCGAGCGCGCGCGCCACGGCTACGAGCTCATCAAGGAGATCGAGCAGCGCTCGGGCGGCTGGTACGTGCCGAGCCCCGGCATGGTCTATCCGGCGCTGAGCTACCTGGAGGACGCGGGCTACGCGAGCGTGGAGGCCGCCGGCGCCAAGAAGCTCTACACGATCAGCGTGGCGGGCCTGGCCTGGCTCGACGAGCAGCGCGCATCGGTCGAGGCGCTGTGGACGCAGCTCGCGCGCTTCGCCGAGCGCATGGGCCACGTGCGCGAGGAGGCGCGTTTTTCGCGCGACGTCGGCGAGGGGCGCTCGGAGCTGCACGCCGCGATGCACGAGTTGCGCGACGCGCTGCGTGCGCAGCACGACGCCACGCCGGAGGCGATCGCACGTGCCGTCGGGATCGTGCGTCGCGCCGCGGCGCAGGTGCGGGGCGAGGCATGACGCCGCCGTCCGCGGCGAGGGCCGCCTCATGAGCGCAGCGCCGGCGACGCCGGCCTTCGCGGCGCTGCGCATCCGCGGCTACCGCGCCCACTTCACCACCAACCTGCTGGCGATGATGGCCGACAACATCGAGCACGTCATCAGCTACTGGATGTGCTGGCAGAAGTTCCACTCGCCGGCGCTGGGCGGCTTCGCGGTGGTCTCGCACTGGCTGCCGTTCCTGCTGTTCGCGGTGCCGGCGGGCGCGCTGGCCGACCGCTTCGACCCGCGCCGCCTGATCCAGATCGGCATGGCGTTGTTCATCACGGCGTCGCTGGGCTGGGGCCTGTTCTTCCTCACCGACACGCTGCAGATGTGGCACGCCATGCTGCTGCTGGTGCTGCACGGTTGCGCCGGTGTGCTGTGGCAGACGTCGAGCCAGATGCTGCTGCACGACATCGTGCCCAAGGAAACGCTGCAGAGCGCCGTCCGCCTCAACGCCACGGCGCGCAGCCTGGGCGTGCTGGTCGGCCCCGCGGTGGGCGGCCTGCTGATGCTCGTGCTCGGGCCGACGCGCGGCATCTTCGTCAACGCGGCGTTCTACCTGCCGCTGGTGCTGTGGCTGGTCAACGCGCCGTACGGGCCGCGTTTCCGCAGCGACCACAGGCCCAGCCCGCGCGCCGTGCGCGGCTTCGCCGACATCACGCAGACGCTGCGCGACATCGCGCCCGACCGCCTGCTCACCGGCATGCTCGCGCTGGCCGGGGCGGCGTCGTTCTTCATCGGCAACAGCTACCAGGCGCAGATGCCTGCGTTCGCGCACGACCTCGGCCACGGCGACCCGGGGGTGTCGTACAGCGCGCTGCTGGCGGCCGACGCCGCCGGCGCGTTGCTGGCCGGCGTGCTGCTGGAGAGCGTCGGCCGGCTCAAGCCCGCGCCGCGCACGGCGATGATGATCGCCGCGGGCTGGGCGCTCGCGCTCGGCGCCTTCTCGCAGGCGCACGCCTACGGGCTTGCGCTGGCCTTGCTCTTCACCGCAGGCTTTCTCGAGTTGTCGTTCAGCAGCATGGTGCAGACGCTGGTGCAGCTGAACGCGCCGGCCGCGATCCGCGGCCGCGTGCTCGGCCTGTTCAACATGGCCTCTCTCGGCATGCGCACGTTCAGCGGCGTGATCGTCGGCCTGGTCGGCAGCGCCATCGGCGTGCACGGCTCGATGGGGGTGGCCGCGTTGCTGATGTGCACGACCGCGTTGACGCTGCGCGTGCATGCCGCGCGGCCCGCGCACGCGTAGCGAGGCCGCGACGCGAGCCTCAAAGACCGCGTCGCGAACGCGCGGCGCGACATGCGCGAGGATCGCCGTCGCGGTCGGATGACCGCGGCATGTCCAAGCTTGTGCACTCGCTGATCGTTCTCGCCGGCCTGCTGCCCGCACTGGCCGGTGCCGCGCCCGTGCGCATCTTCGTCGCCGGCGCCGCGAAGGCCGGCGTCCAGGCGCTGCTGCCCGGTTTCGAGCGCGCTGGCGGGGACAGCGTCGAGGCCAGCTACGACACCGCCGGCGCGCTGCGCGACCGGGTGCTCGCGGGCGAACGGCCCGACCTGATCATCCTGTCCGACGCGGCCGTCGACGCGATCGCCGCACACGGACTGTCCGCCAGCGGCGGCCTGCCGGCGCCCTACGACTTGCGCACGCCGTACGCGATCGTCGTGCTGGGTGCGAGCGAGCCGGGACGGCGGCTGATGCGCTATCTCGACACCGCCGCGGCACGCGCGCAGTTCGAGGCCAGCGGGTTCGCGGCGCGCTGAACGCCGCGGCCTCTCGTCAATAAAAGCGCCGGGCCTCAGGGCTTGAGACCGTGGGCGAAATCGACGCGGCGGTTCTGCGACCAGCAAGACTCGTCGTGGCAGGTCGCGCGCGGCTTTTCCTTGCCGAAGCTGGTGGCCTCGATGCGGTCGCCGGACACGCCCAGCACCGTCAGCGACTTGCGCACCGCCTCGGCGCGCTTCTGGCCCAGCGCCAGGTTGTATTCGGAGCCGCCGCGCTCGTCGGTGTTGCCTTGCACCACCAGCTTGTCGCCCGGGTTGGCGTTCAGGAACGCGGCCTGGTCGTGCAGCATGGCGTCGTAGTCGGACTTGACGACGAAGGCGTCGAAGTCGAAGAACACGCTCTTCGAGTCGAGATCGGCGACCTGCTGGCGCAGCTTCGCGGCGAGCGCCTGCGCGTCGTCGGTATGCGCCGGCATCGGCGGCTGCGGCGGGGGCGTCGTCGTGGTGGTGGTCGTCGTGGTCTTGGCCACTTCGGCCGGCGGCGCCTTGGGCGGCGTGCTGCAGGCAGCGAGGAAGGCCAGGGTCAGGGAGAAGCAAAGCAGGGAAATGCGCACGGGAGTTCCTCGATGAAAGCCGGGATTCCGATGGAATCCGCCGTTGGCTGGGGCCGTCCGCGCACGGTCGGACGGCCGCGAGGATTCTGGGCGCGTTGGCTTAGGCAGCCCTTAAGGCGCGGACGGCGTGCCGAAGGCGACGCGCACGCGCAGGCCGCCGAGGCGCTGCGATTCGTCGAGGACGACCACCGCGTGGTGCATCTCCGCGATCGACTTCACGATGGCCAGCCCGAGCCCGCTGCCGGTCGAGCCGGCGCCGCTGGCCCGATAGAAGCGATCGAGCACGCGCGCGCGATCCCGCTCAGGGACGCCGGGGCCGCTGTCCTCCACCGTCACCAGCGCGCCGTCGGCGGTCGCGTGCACGCTCAGGTCGACCGTGCCGCCGGCAGGCGTGTACTTGACGCCGTTGTCCAGCAGGTTGCGCACGAGGATGCGCAGCGCTTCGGCGTTGCCCGGCATCGTCACGCTTTCGGCGCGGTGCACGCCGAGGTCGATCTGGCGCGCCTGCGCGCTCGCGAGCGTGTCGCTGACCGCGAGGAAGCCGGGCTGCGCCAGATCGAGCGGCGCGAGTTGCACGCCCGCGGCGACGCTGGCCTCCTGGCGCGCGAGAACCAGCAACTGGTCGACCAGGTGGCCCGCGCGGTCGATGCCGGCGGCCAGGCGCCGGATCGCCAGCTCGCGCGTCGGATCGTCGGGTGCGCGCTGCAGGCCTTGCAGCTGGATCTTCAGCGCCGCCAGCGGCGAGCGCATCTCGTGCGCCGCGTCGGCCACGAACACCTTCTGCGCGTCGAAGGCCTGGCGCAGGCGCTCGAACAGCAGGTTCAGCTCGAGGATCATGGGCCGGATCTCGGCGGGCAGGCCGCCGTCGTTCAGCGGGGCGAGCTCGTCGACCTTGCGCGCGGCCATCTGCGCGCGCAGCCGCGCCACCGGCTCGAGCGAGCGGCTGACGACCCACCACGCGATCACCGCCAGCAGCGGCGCCAGCGGCAGCGTCGGCAGGATGGTGCGCAAGGCCAGCGTGCGTGCCATCTCGCGCCGCGCGCCCATGTCCTGCGCGATCAGCACGCCAAGGCCCGGCGTGGCCAACGAGTACACGCGATATTCGCGGCCGTCCAGCGCGTGCACCAGCGAGAAGCCGGGCCGGGCCGGCTGGCGCAGCGTCTGGTGCGCGGCGGACTGGAAGATCGGCTGGCCGTTGGCATTCCAGATCTGCACGACGAAGTCCTCGTCGGCGCGATCGGCGTTGACCTCGATGTTGGGCGGCAGCGAAGCCAGCGACACGCCCGAGGCCAGCGCCGTCGCCATCTTCTGCATGTGGCGGTCGAAGATGACGTCGGACTGGGCGAGCGCCGTGACGTAGGCCAGCCCGGCCTGCGCCAGCGTGCCCGCGACGATCGCCGCCAGCAGCCAGGCCAGCAGTCGCGTGCGCAGCGAGTGTGGCGTCGCTGGCGTCATTCGCGCGGCACGAGGTAGCCCAGCCCGCGCACGTTCTGGATCAGGTTGGCGCCCAGCTTCTTGCGCAGGCCGTGCACGTAGACCTCGACCGCGTTGCTCGCGATGCTGTCGTCGAAGCCGAAGATCTTCTCCTCGAGCTGCGCGCGCGACAGCACCGCGCCGGGCCGTGCGATCAGCGGCTCGAGCACGGCCCACTCGCGCGACGAGATCAGCACCGGGCGGCCGTTGACCGTCACCTCGCGCGTGGCGGGATTGATGGTGACGCCCATGTGCTCGTAGACCGGCTCGGCGCGGCCGGCGGCGCGGCGCAGCAGGGCGCGCACGCGCGCCAGCAGCTCGCCGAGGTCGTAGGGCTTGAGGATGTAGTCGTCGGCGCCCGCGTCGAGGCCGGCGATGCGTTGTTCGATCGAATCGCGCGCGGTGGCGACGAGCACCGGGATGCGCGACTTGGCCGCGCGCAGCGAGCGCAGGACCTCGAGGCCGTCCTTGCCGGGCAGCGCCAGGTCGAGCAGCAGCAGGTCGTAGGCCTGCGTGCGCAGCACCGCCTGCGCCGACACGCCGTCCTTGATCCAGTCGACCGCGAAGTGTTCGGCACGCAGCACGTCCACCACGGTCTCGCCGATCATGTGGTCGTCCTCGACGAGCAGCAGTCTCATGAGTCGCGATTGTCCGCCAGCCAAACGCGCGACTCTGCGCGAGGCCGCTTAGACGATTCTTAAGACCTTGCGAGGCGTTGAACTGTCACGCGACCGTCATCGCCCTGCCAATACATTCGCCGCTTCCCACAGACCGAAGAGATCTTCCAAATGAACCGTCTCGCTGCCCACAAGCTCGCCCTCGCCGCCGCGCTCGCGCTGTCCTCCGCCCTGGCGCTCGGCGATGAAATCACGGGCGCCGGCTCGTCGTTCGCCGCGCCCGTCTACTCGAAGTGGGCCGAGGCCTACAACAAGGCCACGTCCAACAAGATCAACTACCAGTCCGTCGGCTCCGGCGCGGGCATCAAGCAGATCAAGGACAAGACGGTGGACTTCGGCGCGTCCGACATGCCGCTGACCGACGACGAGCTCAAGGCCGCCGGCCTGATCCAGTTCCCGACGGTCGTCGGCGGCGTGGTGCCCGTCATCAACGTCGTCGGCATCAAGCCGGGCCAGCTCAAGCTCGACGGCGCGGCGCTGGGCGACATCTACCTCGGCAAGATCACGAAGTGGAACGACAAGGCGATCGCCGCGCTGAACCCGGGCGTGACGCTGCCGGACGCGACGATCTCGACCGTGCACCGCGCCGACGGCTCCGGCACCAGCTTCATCTTCACCAACTACCTGTCGAAGGTGAACGCCGAGTGGAAGACCAAGGTCGGCGCCGGCACCGCGCCGAACTGGCCGTCGAACGGCGTCGGCGGCAAGGGCAACGAAGGCGTGTCGCAATTCGTGCAGCGCCTGCCCAACTCGATCGGCTACGTCGAGTCGGCCTATGCCAAGCAGAACCACATGACCTACGTGCAGCTGAAGAACCAGGCCGGCGCGTTCGTCGAGCCGGACGAATCGACGTTCCAGGCCGCGGCCGGCGGCGCCGACTGGACGAAGTCGTTCTACCAGGTGCTGACCGACGAGCCGGGCAAGAACGCCTGGCCGATCACCGGGGCCACCTTCGTGCTGATGCAGCGCGTGCAGGACAAGCCGGCCCAGGGCACCGCCGCGCTGAAGTTCTTCGACTGGTCGTACGCCAACGGCGACAAGGCCGCGGCCGACATCGACTACATCGTGCTGCCGCAGTCCGTGAAGGCCCTGATCCGCAAGGAATGGGGCACGATCAAGGACGCGAGCGGCAAGACGGTCGCGATGAAGTGATCGCCTGATCGGCGTCCGAGAAGGGCCGGCGGCCTCAGGGCTTCCAGCCCCTTGCCTTTGCGGCGTTCTCCGCGGCGGCGTCCAGCGTGTCGCCGTCGCGCATCGCGTCGATGGCCTGCAGCAGCGCCGGGCTCAGCGGGCTGGCGGCCGTGCGGTAGCCGCCGGCTTCGCCTTCGCGAGCGTTGGTCGCATGCTCGAGGTGGGCCACCACCCAGCCGTCGGACTGCTTGCAGGCGATGCCCGACGACGAGCTGTCCAGCGTGAACGTGCGGCAGTAGTCCTTCGCGTGATCGCGGAATGTGAGGCCGACGCCGACCTTGGCGTTCGGATCGAGCACGGTTCCCGCGACGTCCTGTTCGAGCGCGTCGCGCAGCGCGCCCTGCGCCGTGATCGCGCCATCCTTCGCGACGGCGAGCGCCAGCGTGTCGCCACCGGCCGCGGGATACGGCGCGAGCACGCGGGTGCCGAACAGAACGCCCAGCACCAGGCAGGCGGCCATCGCGCCGAACTGCGGCCAGGCCCAGCGGCGGGCGTGGGGCAGGCTCGCGCGATGGGCGTCGTTGGCGCCGATCGCGACGGCGTCGTTGGCCGCGACGGGTCCGGCCGCGGGTTCCTCCATCGCGAGCAGGTCGAGCAGGCGGGCCGGCACGGGCTCGTCGAGTTCCGGCGCGTAGCCCGACTGCAGGCGCGCGCGCAAGACGCGTTCGCGCGCCACCGCGCTCGCGAGCGCGGGCTCGTGCACGAGGCGGGCCTCGAACGCGGCGTGGTCGGCGGGCGACAGCTCGCCGTCGACGTAGGCCATCGCGGCGACGCGGTCGTCTTCGTCGAGAGTGCTCATGGCGTGATGTCTCCGTCGCCCAGCATCGCCTGCAAGGCGTCGCGGCCGCGCGCGAGGCGGCTCGTGAGCGTGCCGATGGGAATGTCCAGTACCTCGGCGGCCTCCTTGTAGGGCAGACCCTCGACCAGCACCAGGCTCACGGCCATGCGCTGATCCTCGGGCAGGCGGCCCATCGCCTTCTCGATCGACAGCCGGATGTCGCGGCTGCCCGTCTCCGAATGGCCGACGTGCTCGCCGGCCTCCTCGGGCGCCAGCACCTCGTCGCGGCGGCCGCGCGCACGTACCTCGTCGATCCACGCGTTCTTCATGATTCGAAACAGCCAGCTGTCCAGTCGGGTTCCATCCTGCCAATGATCGAGGTGCTTCAGCGCACGCTCGACCGCGATCTGCACGAGGTCGTCCGCGTCCTCCCGATGCCGGGTGACGCTGCGGGCGAAACGGCGCAGCCGCGGCAGCAGGGCCGCGATCTCCGCGCGCAACGCAAGGGGCGACAGGCTCATGACATGATGGGAAAACGACGTGGCGATGGATTTTCGTCCATCGCTGCGACGTTATCTCCAACATGACCTTCAGAACTTGCCGATTCCTTGCGCTCGCGGCCGCGTTGATGGGCAGCGCGGCCGCCCACGCTCAGCTGCGCCTGCCGTCGCTGGGCTCGGCCCTGTCGCCGATCACGCGCTCGCCCGCGCTGCAGCGGCTCGATCCGATCGTCGACAACGTGCTCGCGCCGGTCGATCTCGCGACGGCCCGGCTGGATGCCGTGACGCAGCGCGCGCGCACCAATCGGCGTGAACTCGACCGCGATCCCAAAGGCGAGTTGATCGTGCGCGCCGAGGTGCTGGCGCAGCCGTCCAGCCTGGCGGCGCGCGATGCGCTGCTGGCGGCCGGTTTCAGGCCCTTGCGCGAGGACTCGCTGGACGGCCTGGACGACGCGCTCGTCGTGATGAAGGCGCCGCCCGACGTCGATCTCGCCGACGCGGTCGCGCGCGCGCGGGCGATCGACCCGGCCGGTGCCTACGACTTCCATCACATCTATCTGGGCAGCGGCAGCGTGGGCGCACCCACCGTTGCGGCATCGACCGCGGAGCCGGTCCCGCGCGCCATCGCCGGCCCGCTGCAGGTCGGCCTGATCGACAGCGGCGTCGACGACGCGCACCCGAGCCTGCGCCATGCCGAGATCCGGCGCCACGGCTGCGACGACGGCGCGCATCCCGCGCCGCACGGCACGGCGGTGGCGTCGCTGATGGTGGGCGCCGGCGACCACTTCACTTCGGCCCTGCCGCGCGCCGTGCTGTATGCCGGCGACGCCTACTGCGACGCCGCCACCGGCGGTTCGGTGGAGGCGATCGTGCGCGAGCTGGCGTGGCTGGCGCGCATGAAGGTGGCCGTGGTCAACATCAGCCTGGTCGGGCCATCTAACGAGGTATTGCAGCGGATCATCGAGCGCGCGGTGGCGCAAGGCATGCTGATCGTCGCGGCGGTCGGCAACGACGGGCCGGCCGCGCCGCCGTTGTATCCGGCGTCGTGGCCCGGCGTCGTGGGCGTCGGGGCCGTCGACGGCAAGCTGCGGCTGCTGCCCGAAGGCGCGCGCGGGCCGCAGGTGATGTTCGTCGCGCCGGGCGCCGACATGGCGGCCGCCGCGAGCGGCACGCGGGCGTTCGCGCCGGTGCGCGGCACCTCGTTCGCCGCGCCCTTCGTCGCCGGCCTGCTGGCCGCGAGCTACCAGGCCGCGTCGCCCGACGGCGCGCGCGCGGCGCTCGCGCGTCTCGCGGGCGTCGCGCGCGACCTGCCGCAGGCGCCGCGCGACGGCATCGGCCGCGGCCTCGTCGCCGAGAGCCTGCGCACGCCGCTGGACGCCGTCGCGCTGGCGCGCTAGTTACAACTCCTTTCATGTCGCGCCGGAAGAAATGCGGCGCGCCCGGCGTTCTCCCTTTGCAGGCCGCGAAATCGTTCGCGAGCCCATCGACTTCAAGCAAAGGTGAACATCATGATCCGCAACTCCTCCGCATTCCGCACCGTCGCCGTGATGGCCCTGTCGACCGTCTGCGTCGCGATCTCCACCTCGGCGCATGCCGGCCTGCTGGGCGGCGGCGGCATGCACGGCGGTGGCCTGGGCGGCGGCCTCGGCGGCATGGGCAGCGCGAGCCACGGCTCGCTGACCGGCAGCCTCACGGGGAACGCCACCGGGAGTGCCGCGACGCCTGACACCGCGCCGGTCAAGGACGCCGCCGGCAACGTCGTCGGCTCGGGCAAGACCGCCGTCGGCGACGCCGTGGCCAACGGCAAGGGCGTGGCGTCGGCGACGAAGGCCACCGCGGCCAGCGGCGTGTCGGACGGCAAGGCCGCGGCCGGTGGCATCGCGTCGACCGCAGGCGGCGCGGGCTCGAGCGTCGTCGGCGCCGCCGGCAACGTGCAGGGCTCGGCCAACGGCGCACTGAGCGGCGCGGCCGGCTCGATCGCCGGTAGCGCCAACGGGGCGTTGGGCAACTCGCAGGGCGCGCTGACCGCCGCGGGCAATGCGACGGGCTCGGTCTCGCGCAGCGCGCCGACAGCCCCTTCGACCACCGCGCCGTCCACGGCCGCCGCTCCGACTGCGACCGGCAACAAGACGGCCGCGGCGCCGACGTCGACGACGTTCAGCAACAAGACGGCCGGAGCGCCGACCTCGGCGACGCCCGCGCCCGCGAAGACCCAGCCGTCCCGCTCGGCCGCCGGCAACGGCTCGGCCAAGGGCGCGCTGCAAGGGTCGGCCTCGCGGCAAGGCGGCATGAGCGTCAGCGCCAACGGTTCCGCGCAAGCAGGCCAGCAGGCGCAGGCCTCGAACTGAGCCCAGGTTGAACGAGAAGGGTGCGGCGCGAGTCGCGCCCTTCGTCGTTCAGGCGGGCCAGCGCCAGCCCAGCACCTGGCCGCGCGGATAGCGATGCTCGCGCACCGCGCCGAGCTGGTTGCCGCCGAGCAGCACGACGTCGTCGCCGTCGTCGCGCAGCCAGAAGCCGACGTGGCCGCGCCAGCTCTGCGGATCCTCGCGCCACAACACCGCAATGCAGCCGACACGCGGCTCGTCCAGCGGCTGGCCCCATGCGAGCCAGCTGCGCGCCAGCGCGGAGCCGGTGCCTGCGATGCCGGACTGCGCGAGCGTCCATTGCACGAACGACGAGCACCAGCTGGCCTTGTCGTCGTAGCCCGCGATGTTGGTTCCGGCGTGGTACTCGGTGATGCGCGGGTTGCTGCCGCCCGCCGCGCAGCTGCGCACGCCGATCTCGGCGCGCGCGACGCGCAGCCACGGCGCCTGTCGTTCCTCGTCGACGACCATGCGCAGGGACGTCATCAGGTCCGACCACCACAGGCCCGTACCGGCGATGAAGCGCGCCACCGGCTGGCCGTGGCGCACCGGGTGGTCGGGCGGCAGCGAGGCCCAGCCGGCGTGCACCAGCGTGACCTGTGTGCCGTCGCGGCGCGGCTCGAAGGCCACCGACACCGTCGTCTTCTCGTGCGGCGCGAAATTGCCGCCGCGCCATTCGATCTGCAGCGCGTGCGGCGGATTCCATTCGGTGACGATGCCGGTCTGCACGACGTGCGTGGCATCGGAGCCGGGCGACGCGATCGTCTCGAACAGGCGGCCGCCGAGCCGGGGCTCGAGATGCAGCACGCTGAGCCCGCGCGCGCCCTCGCGGAACTTCAGGCCGTGGCGCCACCAGCGGTCGATCTGGCCGGTGAAGACCTCGAACGCGATGTCGGGCGGGGCATCGACGAAGACGCTCGCGCTGACGCGGTCGCCGCTCATCGCGAACCTCGTTCGCGCGCCACGCGCTCGGCCTGCTTGCGGAACGCCTGCATCTGCACGCCCCAGAACGCCTGCACCTCGCCCAGCCAGGCCTGCAGGTCGGCCAGCGGCTGGGCCTGCAATTGATAGGTGCGCGCGCGCGCGTCGTCGTCGGGGCTGGCCGCGCCGACCTCGTGGATGACGCCGGCCTGGCGCAGCACGCGCAGGTGGCGGCTCATCGCCTGGCGCGACATCGCGAGCGCGTCGGCGATCTCGCTGGCGCGTTGCGGGCCGTCGCGCAGCAGGCCGACGACCGCGCGCCGCGTGGGCTCGGCCAGCGCCTGCAGCGTGCGGTCGAGGGCGGCGCTGTCGACCGGCGCCTGGGCGGCGCGACGCGTCACTTCGCGGGCTGGTCGCGCACGCGATGCATGAACCACCAGGCATGGCCCTCGCAGTCGGTGGCGCCGTAGCTGCGGTCGCTCCAGTAGTCGTCGCCGTAGTCGTGCGTCGCGGGCTCGGACGAGATCGCCGCGCCGTGCGCGCGCGCCCGCGCGCAATGCGCGTCGGCGTCGTCGACGAACAGGCACAGCGCCTGCGTCACGCGGCCGGCGACGTCGAGCGGACTCGCGTGCCGCGCCTTGAACTCGCGGCCGGGTTCGAAGGTCTCGCCGGGCTTCGCGGCGCTGCTCACCGAGATCAAGGCACTGCCGTGGACCAGCTCGCTGTAGATGATCTCGCCCGGTTCGCCCTCGACCTTCAGGCGGCACTCGAAGCCGAAGGCCTCGCACAGCCAATCGATCGCCCTGGCGGGCTCGCGGTAGAACAGGCTGGAGCTGGCCTGCGGCCAGCCGGACGGCGGAGGTTTGCGCATCGGAGTCCTCGACGGATGATCAACGAATGCGTAAATGGTAAACCTTCACGTTTATCAAATGCAAGCGCGGAAACATGCGTTCCCTAGAATGCGTCCCGCGCCGATTTCCCTTATCCGAAGCTCATGCAGAACAACTTTCCCCGGCTCGTCCTCGGCGTCCTCGCCTTGCTATGCACCCACGCGATGGGCGCCAGTTCGAACCGGATGATCCTGCCGGACGACGTCGTCCCCGATGCCTACCGCATCGCCATCACGCCGCACGCCGACCAGGCGACGTTCGACGGCAGCGTCGAGATCGACGTGCAGGTGCGCCGCCGCACCGAGCGCATCGTGCTGGACAGCGCCGAGCTGGCCATCGCCAGCGCGACGCTCGACGCCGAGACCGCCGTGCCGCGGATCGCGCTCGACGCCGAGCGCCAGCGCGCGACCTTCACGTTCGCGCACCCGCTCGCGCTCGGCCGCCACACGCTGAGGATCGCCTACAGCGGCAAGATCAACGACCAGGCCGCGGGCCTGTTCAAGCTGCAGTACGCGACGCCGCAAGGGCAGGCGACGTCGCTGTTCACGATGTTCGAGGACTCCGACGCGCGCCGCTTCGTGCCGAGCTGGGACGAGCCCGCGCGGCGCGCGACCTTCGATCTCACGGTGACGGTGCCGGCCGACCTGATGGCCGTCGGCAACATGCCGGTCGCGTCGAGCGAGCCGCTGCCCGATCACCTGAAGCGCGTGCGCTTCGCGACGACGCCGAGGATGTCGACCTACCTGCTGTTCTTCGGCCTGGGCGACTTCGAGCGCGTGCACCGCGACGTCGCGGGCGTCGACGTCGGCGTGATCGTCAAGCGCGGCGACACCGCGCAGGCGGCCTACGCGCTCGACGCCGCCGCGCGCATCCTGCCGTACTACGACGCGTGGTTCGGCACGCCGTACCCGCTGCCCAAGCTGGACATGGTGGCCGGCGCCGGCGGCAGCGTCACCTTCGGCGCGATGGAGAACTGGGGCGCGATCTTCTACTTCGAGCGCGACCTGCTGGTCGACCCGCGGCTCGCCTCCGAGGACGACAGGCACCGCGTGTTCGAGACCATCGCGCACGAGGTCGCGCACCAGTGGTTCGGCGACCTCGTGACGATGGCGTGGTGGGACGACCTGTGGCTCAACGAGGGCTTCGCGACCTGGATGGAGGTCAAGGCCACGCAGGAGCTGCATCCGGAATGGGCCGGCTGGCCGCAGGTGGCCGCGCGCAAGCAGCTGGCGATGGACATCGACGCGCGCCGCGGCACGCATCCGGTCATCATGCGCATCGCCGATGTCTCGCAGACCGAGGGCGCGTTCGACACGATCACGTACTCGAAGGGCTCGCAGGTCGTGCGCACGCTGGAGGCTTACATGGGCGACGATGCGTTCCGCGACGGCGTGCGCCGCTACATCGCCGCGCACGCGTACGGCAACACGGTCACCGACGACCTGTGGCGATCGCTCGACGAACACGCGGTGCGTCCCGTGCGAGCGATCGCGCGCGACCTCACGCTGCAGGCCGGCGTGCCGCTGATCGTCGAGCGCGATGCGCGATGCGTCGACGGCCGCACGCAGGTGACGCTGTCGCAGCAGCAGTTCGACGTCGACGCGCCGCGCGTCGCGCGCTGGCATGCGCCGGTCGCGTTGGCCGTGCTGGGCGGCGGCGACGCGCGTGCGGTCATCACCGGCGCGAGGCCGCAGCGCGTGACGGTGCCCGGCTGCGGGCCGCTGGTGATCAACGCGGGGCAGGCCAGCTATCTGCGCGTGCGCTATTCGGACGCCGGCCTCGCGGCGCTGACGCAGCGCTTCGCGCAGCTGTCCGTCGACGACCGGCTGGGCCTGCTCGCCGACACGCAGGCGCTGGCCCTCGCCGGCCAGCTTCCGATGGGCGCGTGGCTGGGCCTGCTGCGGCAGGTGCCCGCGCAGCAGGATCCGCTGGTGATCGGCATGCTGGTCGACCAGCTGACCGATCTCGACAACCTGTACGCCGGCCTGCCGACGCGGCCCGCGTTCCGCGCGTTCGCGCGCAGCCTGCTGGCGCCTGTCTTCGCGCGCGTCGGCTGGCAGGCCGCGGACGGCGAGTCCGGTGACGCCGCCACGCTGCGCGTCGACCTGGTCGTGGCGCTGGGCACCTTCGACGACGCGGCCGTGGTGGCCGAGGCGCAGCGCCGCTTCGCGCGCTTCCGGGCCGATCCGGCCAGCCTGCAGGGCGACGCGCGCGAGGCCGTGCTGAAGGTCGTCGCGATCCGCGCCGACGCCAACGACTGGGACGCGCTGCACGCGCTCGCCAAGGCCGCGACGACCGAGCTCGAGAAGGCCGAGGACTACGAGCTGCTGGGCTACGCGCACGACGGCGACCAGGCGCAGCGCGCGCTGGCGCTGGCGATCTCCGGCGAGCCGCCGGCCACCATCGCCGGCCGCCTGCTGCGCAGCATCGGCGTCGTGCATCCCGGCCCGACGCTGGACTTCGTCTCCGGGCACTGGGCCGCCGTCGAGCCGCTGTTCGGCGAGGGCGCCGGCGCGACGATCGCGGCGCGCTTCTTCGACACCGGCGCCGACCGCGCGATGCTGCCGCGGCTGGACGCCTTCGTCGCGGCGCACGTGCCGGAGGCCACGCGCGGGCGCATCGTCAAGAACGCGGCGCTGATCCGCTATCGCGCCGGCGTTCGCGATCGGCGTTTGCCGCAGGCCGACGGCTGGATCGCGGCGCAATGATGTAACGAACCTCCCCGGAACAGGGGTTCGGGGTTGGCGCCCGTTGACTCGCTGCTACATCTGGATACGATAAGTCGACGCCGACACACGCCTCATGTCGAGGCCGGGTTTCCGGCGCGGGAGCAGGCGCATGAGCGATTCGACTTCGTCAACGACCGGCGCGATCTCGGCCTCCGAGCGCGCGCAGATCCAGCGCGCCAACGTCTCCGGCCTGCATCCGGTCGTCTTCGTGCACGGCCTGTGGCTGCTTCCCGGCAGCTGGCAGCGCTGGGCCGAGGCCTTCGAGGAGGCCGGCTACATCGCGCTGATGCCCGAGTGGCCCGACGACCCGGCCACGGTGGCCGAGGCCAACGCGAATCCCGCCGTGATGGCCAACAAGACCGTCGGCCAGGTCGTCGATCACTTCTCCACCGTCATCGCGCAGCTCGAACGCAAGCCGGTCGTCATCGGCCACTCGTTCGGCGGCCTGCTGGCGCAGATCCTGGCCGGACGCGGGCAGTCCGCCGTCACCGTCGCCATCGACCCGGCGCCATTCCGCGGCGTGCTGCCGCTGCCGCTGTCGGCGCTCAGGGCCGCGTGGCCGGTGCTGGGCAATCCGTCCAACCGCAACCGCGCGGTGCCGCTCACGTTCGAGCAGTTCCGCTATGCGTTCGCCAATGCGGTCAGCGACGACGAGGCGCAGCAGCTGTATGTGAACTACGCGGTGCCCGCGCCCGGCGCGCCGCTGTTCCAGGCCGCGATCGCCAACGTCAATCCGTGGACGGAGGCGCAGGTCGACACCGAGAACCACGAGCGCGGCCCGCTGCTGATCATCTCCGGCGAGAAGGACAACACGGTGCCGTGGTCCATCGCCAATGCGTCGTTCCGCCAGCAGCAGGTCAACTCGGGGCTGACCGAGATCGTCGAGATCCCCAACCGCGGGCACTCGCTGACGATCGACCACGGCTGGCGCGAGGTCGCCGACACGGCGCTCGCCTTCGTGCAGCGCTTCGCGGTGCCGGACACCTACGAGTCGGCGTACCTGTTCAGCGAAGAGGACATCGACCGCCGCGTGCCCGCGTGAGCGTCATCCGCGGCGCACGATCAGCCGCTGCACGCGCTTGCCCGACGAGACGCTGACGCGCTCCTCGTCGTGCAGGATCGCGTCGCCGGGCGCGAGTTCGTCCGTCACGACGCGCTTGTCGAACGCCGCGTAGAGCCGGCCGGCCGGGTCGCGTTTCGAGTCGTCGTCGGTCACGCGCCAGCTCAGGTACAGCGTGCCGTGCGGGCACAGCAACGCGAGCAGGCTGCGCACCGACGGGCCGATCCGCGCGGGCGCCAGATGCATGATCACCGTCTCGCACAGCACGTTCCGGAACGCGCCGCGCTCGACGCCCACCAGGTCGGGCAGGCGCGCCTCGTCGAAGCGCAGCGCCGGATGCGCGGCGCGCGCCTGCGCCAGCAGGCCGGCGGACGCGTCGAAGCCGTGCGCCTCGAATCCGTGGGCCGCGAGCCAGGCGGTGTCGCGTCCGGCGCCGCAACCGATGTCGGCGGTCGGGCCCGGCGTGAAGTGCGTGCGCAGCAGGGCGTACATGTCCTCGGGCGGCTCCTGCGCCAGCCAGTCCGCTGCATAGGCGGCGGCGTTGGCGTCGTAGGCGGCGAGGGTGGCGGCGTCCATGGCGTGGTCTCAGGCGGCCACGCTGCCCTTGGCGATCCGCGCCGCCAGCTTCATCAGCGTCGGCATGCGCTTCCTGCCGTGCATCGTGCGGATGCGCGCCTTCGCGGCGCCCAGGTCGATGCCGGCGCTGGTGATGACCAGCGGCGGCGTCTCGTCCTCGCGGAAGATGCAGAACTGGTCGGGCGTTTCGCCCCCTTTGAAAAGGCTCTTCGACACGCCGATCACCGCGCTGCGGCCGCCCAGCGTGTCGTGCAGGCGGCGACCGAGGCCGGGCGTCTCCTGCGCGTCCAGGTGCACGAAGCCGTCGAACACGATGACCTCGGGCTGCAGGCCGTTCGCGTCGATCAGCTGCACCAGCCACGGCAGCTCGCGCAGGTCCAGCTCGCCCTTGACGGGCTTCTCGACGTGCTCGATGCGCAGCGCGTAGTTCTTCGTGCCCTCGACGGCGGCCCAGTCGTCGAAGGCGACGGCGGCGACGAGGGCGGCGTCGCCCTGGATGTGGACGTCCATGACCAGTTTCATGGAGGCATTCTCGCCGCAGCGCGGGACGAGCTCAGCGCGAGCGCCCCTTCGGCCAGCGGCCCTCGGCCTGCAGCGGCGCGACCGTCGCGGCGAAGGTCTCGCCAACCTCGGTGACCAGCTGCAGGATCTCCTTCGAGTCCGGATTGGTCTTCAGCGCGGCGCGCGCGTGCGCGATGCGCCCGCGCAGGTCGGCCAGCGACACGGGCACGTCGACCGGCGGATCGACGGCGCGCAGCGCCGGCAGCTTGCCGACCAGCGTGAGCAGATCCTCGCGCGCGTCGAGCAGGCGCGAGATTGCCAGCGCGGTCGGCTGCTCGTAGCGCGCCTGCTCGACGAGCTCGACCAGGTCCTTCGCGCTCGCGCCGAATTCGTCCACGACTGCCTCGAACTCGCGGTGATCCATCGTTGCTCCCGAAGTGTGGCGATATTCTGCGCTCCGCGACGCGGGCGTCCAATCCCGCGGTACGGCAACGTGCGTGCCACGACGCGCCCGAAAGGCGCGCGGCTCAGTCCGAGCCGCGCCGCGTCGCCACCAGCGGCTGCACGCTGCCGCCATCCAGCCGCCTGCGATCCGGCTCCTCGGCCGCCAGCGGCGCGCACTCCTTCATCGTCGCGAGGCAGCGCTCGGTCAGGCGCTGATAGGTGGCGGTGCCTTCGCGCTTCCACGCGAGCTCCTGGTCGCTCAGCTCACGCAGGATCTTCGCGGGCACGCCCGCGGCCAGCGAACGCGCGGGCACCTTCAGGCCGGCGCGCACGAAGGCGCTGGCGGCGACGAACGCGCCGGGGCCGATCTCGGCCTCGTCCATCACGACGGCGTTCATGCCGACGAGCGCGTCGGCGCGGATCACGCAGCCGTGCAGCACCGCGCCGTGGCCGATGTGGGCGTTGTCTTCCAGCAGCGTGTCCGAGGCCGGGAAGCCGTGGATCACGCAGGTGTCCTGCACGTTGCAGCCGTTCTTCAAGACGATGCGGCCGAAGTCGCCGCGCAGGCTCGCGCACGGGCCGATGTAGGCGCCGGGGCCGATCACCACGTCGCCGATGAGCACGGCGGTGGGGTGGACGTAGGCCGTCGGGTCGACCACGGGGCGCAGGCCGTCGATCTCGTAGCAGGGCATTCGGTTTTCTCCTTCGATAAAGGCCGCATTTGACGGGCGGGCTTGCGTCGTTCCTGCCGACAGTCTAAGATTAACCGACCGGTCGGTCAAAGAATCGACCAAGCCAGCAGCGCTGGTGGGGGAGACAACCCTTGGCAGCGGGCGCGAATGCGGTGGAGATCCTGCCGCATTCGCCCGACGAGTCCCCGGCGCCCGCCCATTTTGACGAGGTTCGTTGCGAACCCAACCCGAGGCAAGCCCATGTCCGAGATCGCTCTTCTTTCGTCGCCCGATGCGCTGGTCCAGGTCGCGCAGCAGGGCGCCGTGCGCGTGCTGACGCTCAACCGGCCCGCCGCGCTCAACAGCTTCACGCAGGACATGCACGCCGAGCTGCGCGCCGCGCTCGACGGCGCGGCCGCCGAGCCGGCCGTGCGCGCCGTGCTGATCACCGGCGCCGGCCGCGGCTTCTGCGCCGGCCAGGATCTCAACGACCCCGGCATGGCCGCCGGCGCGGACGGCAAGCCCGACATCGCCGCCGTCATCGAGGCCAACTACCGCCCGCTCGCGCTGCGCCTGCAGGCGATGCCGGTGCCGGTGGTCTGCGCGGTCAACGGCGTGGCCGCGGGGGCGGGCGCCAACTTCGCGTTCTGCTGCGACATCGTGCTGGCTGCGCGCTCGGCCAGCTTCATCCAGGCGTTCTCCAAGATCGGCCTGATCCCCGACTGCGGCGGCACCTGGCTGCTGCCGCGCCTCGCGGGACGCGCGCGCGCGCTGGCGCTGGCGCTCACGGGCGACAAGCTGTCCGCCGCCGACGCCGAGCGCTTCGGTCTGATCTGGCAGGTGGTCGACGATGCGGAGCTGCAGGCGCAGGCGCTGGCGTTGGCGACCAAGCTGGCCGCGCAGCCGAGCAAGGCGCTGGTCGCGACGCGCCAGGCGCTCGATGCGTCGCAGTCGCTGTCGCTGGACGACGCGCTGTCGCTCGAGGCCCGCGTGCAGGGCGAGCTGGGCCGCGCGAACGACTTCGCCGAGGGCGTCGCCGCGTTCCAGCAGAAGCGCCCCGCGCAATTCAGGGATCGTTGATGCCGGATCCGCAGACGATCGCCGAACGCGTGCGCGACCACATGTGGTCGACGGATCGCGCGTCGCAGGGCATGGGCATGCGCGTCGCCGCGATCGGCCCGGGCACCTGCACGATGACGATGACGGTGCGCGAGGACATGCTCAACGGCTACGGCACCTGCCAGGGCGGCCTGCTGGCCGCGCTCGCCGACTCGTGCTTCGCGTTCGCCTGCAACGCCTACGACGAGATCACCGTGGCCTCGGGCTTCAACGTCGAGATCGTCGCGCCGGGCCGGCTCGGCGACGTGCTCACGGCCACGGCCGTCGAGGTCAGCAAGTCCGGCCGCATGGGCGTCTACGACGTCGACGTGCGCAACCAGCGCGACGAGCGCGTCGTCGCGTTCCGCGGCCGTTCGTACACGATGAAGGGCAAGCCCGTGCTTGCCGCTGAACAGGAACAAGCGCGATGACAATCCACGCCCTGCGTCCCACCGAGCTCGACCCGATCGAGCGCGCCAGCCGCGACGAGATCGCCGCGCTGCAGCTGACGCGCCTGCGCGAGACGCTCGCGCACGTGTACGCCAACGTGCCGCACTACAAGCGCGCGTTCGACGACAAGGGCGTGCATCCGGACGACCTGAAGACGCCGGCCGATCTCGCGAAGTTTCCGTTCACCGGCAAGGGCGACCTGCGCGCCAACTATCCGTTCGGCATGTTCGCGGTGCCGCGCGAGCAGGTCGTGCGCGTGCACGCGTCGTCGGGCACGACGGGCAAGCCCACGGTCGTCGGCTACACGCAGTCCGACATCGACCACTGGGCCAACCTGGTCGCGCGCTCGCTGCGCGCCGCGGGCGTGCGCAAGGGCGACATGGTGCACGTCGCCTACGGCTACGGCCTGTTCACCGGCGGCCTCGGCGCGCACTACGGCGCCGAGCGCCTCGGTTGCACCGTGGTGCCGATGTCGGGCGGCCAGACCGAGAAGCAGGTGCAGCTGATCCAGGACTTCAAGCCCGACGCGATCATGGTGACGCCGTCGTACATGCAGGTGATCTGCGAGGAGTTCCGCCGCCAGGGCCTCGATCCGCGCGAGATGAGCGTGCGCATCGGCGTGTTCGGCGCCGAGCCGTGGACGGAGGCGATGCGGCGCGACATCCAGCAGGCCGCCAACATCGACGCCGTCGACATCTACGGCCTGTCGGAAGTGATGGGGCCGGGCGTCGCGAGCGAGTGCGTCGAGACGCAGGACGGCCCGGTGATCTGGGAAGACCATTTCTATCCCGAGATCATCGATCCCGAGACCGGCGACGTGCTGCCCGACGGCGAGGAGGGCGAGCTCGTCTTCACGACGCTCACCAAGCAGGCATTCCCCGTCATTCGCTATCGCACGCGCGACTTGACGCGTCTGCTGCCGCCCACCGCTCGCAGCATGCGCCGCATGGGCAAGATCGTCGGCCGCTCCGACGACATGCTGATCATCCGCGGCGTCAACCTGTTCCCGACGCAGATCGAGGAGATCGTGCTGGCGCATGGCGCGCTGGGCGGTCAATATCAGCTCGTGGTGACGCGTGACGGGTTGCTGGACAAGGTGGAAGTCCTTTGCGAGCTGCTGCCGACGCACGCGGGTGCCGACGCCGGCGCCGTCGGCCGCGACCTGCAGGAACGCATCAAGACGCTGACCGGCGTGAGCACCGCGGTGCGCGTCGGTGCGCCGGATTCAATTGAACGCACCCTCGTCGGCAAGGCCCGACGCGTGGTGGATCAACGCAAGAAGTAAGGAGCCAGCGATGTATACGCAAGCCATGGACACCGCGCCGAAGGAAGAGCGCGCCGTCATCCGCAACGCCGACGAGGTCGTCGCCGAGCAGCGCTTCGAGGCCGCGCTGGACGCAGACGAATTCATCGAGGCCAAGGACTGGATGCCCGAGCACTACCGTAAGACGCTGGTGCGCCAGATCAGCCAGCACGCGCACTCGGAGATCGTCGGCATGCTGCCCGAGGGCAACTGGATCACGCGCGCGCCGACCTTGAAGCGCAAGGCGATCCTGCTCGCCAAGGTGCAGGACGAGGCCGGCCACGGCCTGTACCTGTACGCGGCCGGCGAGACTCTCGGCACCTCGCGCGACCAGATGCTGGACGCGCTGCACACCGGCAAGGCCAAGTACTCGTCGATCTTCAACTACCCGACGCTCACGTGGGCCGACGTCGGCGTGATCGGCTGGCTGGTGGACGGCGCGGCCATCATGAACCAGCTGCCGCTGTGCCGCTGCTCGTACGCGCCGTACGCGCGGGCGATGGTGCGCATCTGCCGCGAGGAGTCGTTCCACCAGCGCCAGGGCTACGACTCGCTGCTGCACATGATGCAGCACGGCACCGACGCGCAGAAGGCCATGGTGCAGGACGCGACCAACCGCTGGTGGTGGCCCAGCCTGATGATGTTCGGGCCGCCGGACGACCAGTCGCCCAACACGGCGCAGTCGATGCGCTGGGGCATCAAGCGCATCAGCAACGACGACCTGCGCCAGAAGTTCGTCGACGCCACCGTCGAACAGGCCAAGATCCTCGGCGTGACGCTGCCCGACGCCGACCTGAAGTGGAACGCGGCGCGCGAGCACTACGACTTCGGCGCGATCGACTGGAGCGAGTTCTGGCAGGTCGTCAACGGCGACGGCCCGTGCAACAAGGAGCGCCTGGCCGAGCGCGTGGACGCGTGGAACGACGGCGAGTGGGTGCGCGAAGCGGCCCTTGCACACGCACGCAAGACCGCGGCCCGCGCCGAAAAGCACGCCGCCTGAACAACGAAAGAAATACCCATGACCGCATCCAAGACCGACATCGCCAACGCCCAGGCCCAGGCCCACGAATGGCCGCTGTGGGAGGTGTTCGTGCGCCCCAAGTCCGGCCTCGACCACAAGCACTGCGGCAGCCTGCACGCCGCCGATTCCAAGATGGCGCTGCAGCTGGCCCGCGAGGTCTACACGCGGCGCCAGGAAGGCATCAGCGTGTGGATCGTGCGCTCCGACCAGATCGTCGCGTCGGACCCGGCCGACAAGGCGATGCTGTTCGATCCGATGGAGGACAAGGTCTACCGCCATCCGACGTTCTACGAGCTGCCGCCCGAAGTCGGCCACATGTGAGCGGCGCCATGACCACCACCTTCGCACCTTTGCCGACCGCCGCCAGCACGTCGACGTCGGTCGCTTCGACGACCACCGAGTCCATCGCTTTCGCGCCGACGCTGCCGCAGACGTACCTGATGCGCGTCGGCGACACCTGCCTGATCCACGCCCAACGCCTCGCCGAATGGAGCGGCCACGCGCCGATCCTGGAAGAGGACATCGCGCTGACCAACCTCGCGCTCGACCTCGTCGGCCAGGCGCGCGCGCTGCTGACGCACGTCGGCCAGCAGACCGGCTTCGACGAGGACCAGCTCGCGTTCCTGCGCAACGAGCGCGACTTCCGCAATTTCACGATCGCCGAACTGCCCGGCCGCCGCGCCGGCCAGGACTTCGCGAACGCGATCGTCCGCAACTTCCTGCTCGCCGCGTGGATGAACGTGCTGTGGGCCAAGTTGGAAGCGTCGAGCGACGCCGAGATCGCGGCCATCGCCGGCAAGGCCGTCAAGGAGTCGCGCTACCACGTCGCGCACGCGGCCGACTGGCTCGTGCGCCTGGGCGACGGCACCGACGAGTCGACGCGCCGCACGCGCCAGGCCGTCGACCGCCTGTGGCCGTACACCGCGGAGCTGTTCGAGACCGACGACGTCGACGCCGCGGCCGCCGAGTCCGGCCTGGGCCCGATGCGCGTGTCGCTGAAGCCCGAGTGGGACGCGATCGTCGCGCCGGTGTTCGCCGAGGCCGGCCTCGCGATTCCCGCGACGGGCGCGTTCCGCTCCACCGGCTCGCGCGGCGTGCACAGCGAGCACATGGGCTACCTGCTGGCCGAGATGCAGACGCTGCAGCGCACGTTCCCGGGTGGGCAGTGGTGAGTGCGATGACCGCGCACGTGGCCGCCCCCTCGAAGCGCGTCGACGACGCGTGGCGCGTGCTGCACGACGTGCTCGACCCGGAGGTGCCGGCGATCTCGGTGACCGACCTCGGCATCGTGCGCGACGTGATCGCGCATGACGACGGGCTCGAGGTGATCGTGACGCCGACGTACTCGGGATGTCCCGCGACCGAGGTGATCTCGCAGTCGATCTCCGACGCCATCGATGCCGCCGGCCTCGGGCCCGCGCGCGTGACGCAACGGCGCGCGCCCGCGTGGACGACCGACTGGATCACGCCGCAGGGCCGCGAGAAGCTGCGCGCCTATGGCATCGCGCCGCCGGGGTCGTGCGCGAGCGAAGCCACCGGTGCGAACGTCTCGCCGATCAGGCTCATGGCGCGCAACGTCGACTGCCCGCGCTGCGGCAGCTCGCAGACCGAGCGGCTGTCCGCGTTCGGCTCGACCGCCTGCAAGTCGCTGTATCGCTGCATCGCCTGCCGCGAACCCTTCGAATACTTCAAGCCAATCTGAGAACCTGATGGCCGACACCCATTTCCATCCGCTGAAGGTGCGCAGCGTGCGCCCCGAAACCGACGAGGCGATGGTCGTCTCGTTCGACATTCCCGAGGACTTGAGCGGGCACTTCCGCTTCACGCAGGGCCAGTACCTGACGCTGCGCCAGCGCATCGCCGGCGAGGAGGTGCGCCGCTCGTACTCGATCTGCGCGGGCATCGACGACGGCGAGCTGCGCGTGGGCGTGCGGCGCGTGCGCGGCGGCCGCTTCTCGAACTGGCTGGCCGAGAACCTGCGCGCCGGCGACACCATCGACGTGATGCCGCCGCAAGGCCGCTTCTTCGTGCCGATCGAGGCGGCGGCGGCGCGCAACTATCTCTGCGTGGCCGGCGGCAGCGGCATCACGCCGATGATCTCCATCATGAAGACGGTGCTGGCCAACGAGCCGGGCAGCCGCGTCACGCTGGTCTACGGCAACCGCCGCGCGGCCTCGACGATGTTCAAGGAAGAGCTCGAGGACCTGAAGAACCGATACGTCACCCGGGTATCGCTTCACCACGTGTTCTCGGAGGAGCGCGTCGACTCGCCGCTGAACCAGGGCGTGCTCGATCGCGCGAAGCTGGGCGAGTTCCTGCAGCACCTGATCGTCGCCGACCACATCGACCACGCGTTCATCTGCGGCCCGTTCATGATGAACGACGAGGCCGAGGCGGCGCTGCTGGCCGCGGGCGTCGCGGCCGAGCGCATCCACGTCGAGCGTTTCGGCGTGCCGATCCCCGCCGACACCGGCATGGGCGTGCAGGCCGCGCCGGTGCAGGCGCCGGCGCCGGGCGACGCGCCGCACTGCCACCTGACCGTGGTGCGCGACGGCATCACGCACCAGATCGACTACCGCGAGAGCGACAACAACCTGCTCGAGGCGGCCGCCAACGCGGGGCTGGACGTGCCGTACTCGTGCAAGTCGGGCGTCTGCGGCACCTGCCGCGCGCACCTCGACTCGGGCGACGTGCGGATGGCGCGCAACTACGCGCTCGAGAAGCGCGACCTCGAAGCCGGCTTCATCCTCACGTGCCAGGCGCATCCGACGACGGCGGAAGTCCGCATCTCGTTCGACCATCGCTAAGGATTCATGGCACGCACCCGTTCCGCAACCTACGACGACCAGCGCGACGCCATCCTCGCGCGGGCCGCGGAGCTGTTCGCGAACCAGGGCTACACCGCGACCTCGATGAACGACATCGCCGCGGCCTGCGGCGTCTCCAAGGCCGGCCTGTACCACTACTACCGCGACAAGCGCGAGCTGCTGTTCCAGATCACCGTCGGCCACGTCGGGCGGCTGGAGCAGTTCGTCGGCGAAGTGCTGGAAGAGACCGCGGACGCCGATGCCGACACGCGGCTGCGCGCGCTGATCCTGCGCTTCGTGCGCGAATACGCGAGCGCGCAGAACGAGCACCGCGTGCTGACCGAGGACGTGCGCTTCCTCGACGAGGCCGAGCGCGTGCAGGTGCAGGAGCCGCAGCGCCGCGTCGTCGCCGCGTTCGCCGACGCCATCGCCGCGGTGCGGCCCAACCTCGCGCGCAACGAACTCGACCGCCCGCTCGCGATGCTGCTGTTCGGCATGATCAACTGGATGTTCACCTGGCTGCGCCCGGACGGCAGCCTGACGCACGAGCAGATGGCGCCGATCGTCGCCGACCTGTTCTTCGGCGGCCTCGAGGCGGTGCGCAAGCCCCGCGCCGCGGCGCGCCAGAATGCCGCCATTCCTTCCCTGACCGACTGATTGATGGAGATGACCTCGATGAGCAACAAGTTCCGTTCCTCGTTCCATGCCTTGATGGCGGCCGTGCTGTCGCTGGCGGCCGGCGCCGCGCTGGCCGACATCAACGTCGGCGTGACGGTCTCCGCCACCGGACCGGCCGCGTCGCTGGGCATCCCGGAGAAGAACACCATCGCGCTGATGCCGCAGTCCATCGGCGGCCAGAAGATCCACTACATCGTGCTGGACGACGGTTCCGACACCACCAAGGCGGTCAGCAACACGCGCAAGCTGATCACCGAGGACAACGTCGACATCATCCTGGGCTCCACGGTGACGCCGAATTCGCTCGCGATGATCGACGTCGTCGCCGAGGCCAAGGTGCCGATGATCTCGATGGCCGCGTCGGCCAAGATCGTCGAGCCGATGGACGCCAAGCGCAAGTGGGTCTTCAAGACGCCGCAGAACGACATCCAGATGTCGCTCGCGATCGCGTCGCACATGAAGGACCACGGCGTGAAGACGGTGGGCTTCATCGGCTTCGCCGATGCGTACGGCGAAGGCTGGTACGGCGAGTTCAGCAAGGCCGCGGCGCTCAAGGGCATCACGATCGTCGCCAACGAGCGCTTCGCGCGCAACGATTCGTCGGTCACCGCGCAGGTGCTCAAGATGCAGGCGGCCAAGCCCGACGCGATCCTGATCGCCGGCTCCGGCACGCCGGCCGCGCTGCCGCAGATCACGCTGAAGGAACGTGGCTACACGGGCCTCATCTACCAGACCCACGGCGTCGCCAACGACGACTTCCTGCGCGTCGGTGGCAAGAACGTCGAGGGCACGTTCCTGCCGGCCGGCCCGGTGCTCGTTGCGCAGCAGCTGCCCGTCGGCAATCCGGTGCGCTCGTCGGCGCTCGAATACGTCTTCGCGTATGAGCTCGCATATGGCAAGGGCAGCGTGTCCACCTTCGGCGGCCATGCGTGGGACGCGGGCCGCCTGATGGCCGCGGCGATTCCCGTGGCGCTGAAGAAGGCGCAACCGGGCACGCCGGAGTTCCGCGCGGCGCTGCGCGACGCGCTGGAGAACACGAAGAACGTGGCAGGCGCGCACGGCATCTTCAACATGTCGCCCGCCGACCATCTCGGCCTCGACCAGCGCGCCCGCGTGATGGTCAAGATCGAGAACGGCAAGTGGAAGCTCCAGGAGTGATCAGCATGAGCATGCCGATGCAGTTGCAAAGTTATGTCGGCGGCCGCTTCGTCGGCGTGCGAGCGGGCGCCGCGCTCGCGAGCGCGATCGACGGCCGCACCGTGGCGTTCGCGCACGCCGACGAACTCGATTTCGGCGAGGCGGTAGCCCACGCGCGCCGCGTCGGCGTGCCCGCGCTGCTGGCGCTCGATTTCCAGCAGCGCGCCGCGCGGCTGAAGGCGCTGGCCAAGTTCCTGATGGAGCGCAAGGAGCAGCTGTACGCGATCTCGCACCACACCGGCGCGACGCGCTCGGACAGCTGGATCGACATCGAAGGCGGTGCCGGCACGCTGTTCGCGTACGCCAGCATGGGCAGCAACGAGCTGCCGTCCGGCAACCTGATCCACGAAGGCCCGGCGATGCCGCTGGGCAAGACGGGCCAGTTCGCCGGCACCCACGTGCTGGTGCCGCGCCGCGGCGTGGCCGTGCACATCAACGCGTTCAACTTCCCGATCTGGGGCGCGCTCGAGAAGTTCGCGCCCAGCTTCCTCGCGGGCATGCCCTGCATCGTCAAGCCGGCGACGTCCACCAGCTACCTCACCGAGGCGATGGTGCGCTTGTGCGTCGAGTCGGGCCTGCTGCCCGAAGGCGCGCTGCAACTGGTGGTCGGCTCGACCGGCGACCTGCTCGATCGCGTCGACGGCCGCGACATCGTCACCTTCACCGGCTCGGCCGACACCGCGGCCAAGCTGCGCGTGCGTCCGAACCTGATCGCCAACAGCGTGCCCTTCAACGCCGAGGCCGACTCGCTGAACTGCGCGGTGCTGGCCGACGACGTCACGCCCGACGACGTCGAGTTCGACCTCTTCGTCAAGGAGGTGGCGCGCGAGATGACGGCCAAGGCCGGCCAGAAGTGCACGGCGATCCGGCGTGCGATCGTGCCGCGCCGCCATCTCGAGGCCGTCACCGAACGGCTGAAGGCGCGCCTCGCGAGGATCGTCGTCGGCGACCCGTCGCTCGAAGGCGTGACGATGGGCGCGCTGGCGTCGCGCGACCAGCAACGCGACGTCGCCGAGCGCGTCGCGCAACTGGCCCAGGGCAACACCGTGCTGTTCGGCAACGAGGCCGGCTTCGCCCCGCGCGGCACCGGCACCGACCAGGGCGCGTTCTTCGCGCCGACGCTGCTGCTGTGCGAGCGCCCGGACATGCATTCCGCGGCGCACGACGTCGAGGCCTTCGGCCCGGTCAGCACGCTGATGCCCTACGACGACTTCGACGAGGCGCTCGCGCTGGCCGAACGCGGACGCGGCAGCCTCGTGGGCACGCTGGTCACGCGCGACCCGCACCTGGCGGCTCAGGCCGTGGGCCGGCTCGCGGCGCTGCATGGCCGCATCCTCGTCCTCGATCGCGACGCCGCGGGCGAGTCGACCGGCCACGGCTCGCCGCTGCCGTCGCTCAAGCACGGCGGCCCCGGCCGCGCCGGCGGCGGCGAGGAGCTGGGCGGCATCCGCGCCGTCAAGCACTACCTGCAGCGCGCTGCAGTCCAAGGTTCGCCGACGATGCTGGCCGCGGTCACCGGCGAGCACGTCAAGGGCGCCTCGGTGCACGAGTCGGGCATCCACCCGTTCCGCCACGCATTCGAGGATCTGACCGTCGGCGACTCGCTGCTGACGCATCGCCGCACCGTGACCGACGCCGACATCGTCGCCTTCGGCGGCATCTCGGGCGACTTCTTTTACATGCACTTCGACGAGATTGCGGCAAAGGCGTCTCCGTTCGGCAAGCGGATCGCGCACGGCTACTTCGTGTTGTCCGCCGCGGCGGGCCTGTTCGTCTCGCCGGCCGAAGGCCCGGTGCTCGCGAACTACGGCCTGGACACGCTGCGCTTCGTCAAGCCGGTGGGCATCGGCGACACGATCCGCGCGCGGCTGACGTGCAAGCGCAAGATCGATCGCCAGAAGGTCGGCGCCGACGGCCGCGGGCAGGGCGTCGTGGCCTGGGACGTCGAGGTGACGAACCAGGACGGCGAGGTCGTGGCGAGCTACGACATCCTCACGCTGGTGGCCAAGCGAGCCCAAACGGCCGCCGCCTGAACCCTGGGGGGTATCCCGTCCGCTGTCGAGCGCTCACGGCCGGGTTTTGGCACGGGCCTTGCTCGACAGGGAATGTCCCAGTCCTTGGCTGAGAGTTTATACAGTGAATGTGGTATAGTTACGCCTGCACGGGGCGGAACTTCTCCACGTTCTCCGCCCTGTTCCTACCCCGGAAGGATCATCACTCGATGTCGAAGCAAGAAATCAAGACCACCCTCGGTGCCGACGGCCTGCGCTATCGCTCCAAGGCCGCAGGATCCCCTTTCGCAGCCACCGGCGCCTTTGGCGCTGCAACGATGTCGTGCTTTCTTTGCGGCAAGCATCGTCCCCGCGCTCAGCTGAAGACCCGCAAGCTGCTGGGCCGTGCCCAGTCGGTCTGTGCTCCCAGCTGCAAGGAGGCCGACGCGCAGCCGGCTTGATGCATGACTGCGGGGTGCCCAACTGGCCCCGCAAGATGCTCCACGGACGCACGCCCTCGGGCGTGCGTTTTGTTTTGGGCCGTGGTCCGGTCGACGATGTCGATCAGCCCCGTCGCCAGACAGGTTGACTCTGGCGGATTGCGCTGGCGCCGCTAAGCTGCGGGTTCCGTTCCGACCGGTCGCCTGCCATGCCCGAACTCGACTCGTCCCTGCTCCAGTCCACGCTCCGCGCCGAGCTGCGCGACGCCTGGCGCGCCCTCCAGGCCGCGCATGCGGGCGAGGGCCTGTACGGCTTCGGCGTCGTCACCACCGACTCGGCCAGCGCGTTGTCGGTCACGGCGTTCAGCGAGGCAGGCCTGGACGCCGCCGTCGCGACGGCGCTCGCCAGCAAGCGAGGCAAGGGCCGCGACCCGGCGCTGGTGCGCCAGAACCTGCGCTGGAGCCTCGTCGACTCGCCGCTGCACGAAGAGGGCGTCGACCTGCTGCCGGAGGCCAACCTGCTCGTCCAGGAGCTCGATGCCGAGGCCGACGAGGAGGACGAATTCGACGCGGACGATTTCGACGAGGATGCCGGTTTCGACGAGGTCGACGACGAGGGCGAAACCCTGGACACCCTCGTCGACGAGGTCTTCGAGATCGCCGTCGAGGCGTTGCAGGACATGGATGAGGAAGGCCTGTTCGGCAACGGCGCGGAACGCGAGCGCCTGGTGCTTTGCGTGTGGAAGGCCGACCAGTCCCACCTCGAGCGCTACGACTTCGCGAAGATGCTGAATCCGTCGGCGATCGCGAAACGCTTCGGCGACGAGATGAACGAGGGCAACCGGGCGTTCTACAAGCTGTACCTGCCGGACGAGGAACTGCCGGAGGACGATGTCTTCGAGTGAGTGCAAGCACGCCGCCGGCGTCTTTGCGCCCGTCATCGACCCCAACCGCTGCGAAGGCAAGTCGGCCTGCGTCGCCGAGTGCCCGTACGACGTCTTCGTCGTGCGTCGTCGCGAACGCAGCGAGCTGCCGCAGCTGACGACGCTTGGCACGATCAAGTGGTGGGTGCACGGCGGCCAGCAGGCCGAGGCAGCGCGCGCCGATCAGTGCCACGGCTGCGGGCTGTGCGTCAGCGCCTGCCCTGAAAATGCGATCACCCTGAAGAGAATTGGTACCGGTTCCACGAAGTCCTGATAGCCTTGTCGCATGTCCGGATCTTCTGCCTTCGATTCCGACGCCGCGCGCGTCGTCCCCTCCGTTCTCGGCAGCCAACTGGCCGTCGCCTCGCTGTTCGGCGCGCTGGGCTTCAGCTATGGCACGTGGACGTCGCGACTGCCCGCGATCAAGGCCAATCTCGGCCTGAGCACGTCGCAGGTCAGCGTCGTGCTGCTGTTCGCGGCGCTTGGCTCGATCTTCTCGTTTCCGGTGACGGCCGCGGCGCTGCACAAGCTGGGCTCGCGCGGCGCGAGCCTGTGGTCCGGCGGGTTGCTCGCGATCGGGCTGGTGGCCTTCGGTCTCGCGCCGACCTGGGCGGTCGCGTGCGCCGTGATGTGCCTGTACGGCGTGCTTGCCAGCACGATGGACGTCGCGATGAATGCGCAGGGCGTCGAGGTCGAGCGCGCCACGGCGGTGCCGGTGATGTCGCGGCTGCACGCCGTCTTCAGCCTCGGCACGATGGCCGGCGCGTTCTTCGCGTCGACCGTCACGACGTTCACGACCTCCGTGCCGCTGCACTTCGTCGTCGCCGCGGCCATCGTGCTGGCCGCGGTGATGCTGCCGCGCGCGGGCCTGATCGCCGATGCGAAGGCCGTCGACCCCGGCACGCGGTCGTTCGCGCTGCCGCGCGGCGCGGCGCTGCTGATCGGCGCGATGGCCTTCCTCGGCATGATCGCCGAGGGCTCGATGGTGGACTGGTCGACGCTGTACCTGAAGGAGCGCGCCGGCGCCTCGCAGCAGGTCGCGCCGCTGGGCATCGCGAGCCTGCAGGGCGCGATGCTCGTGACGCGCTGGTTCGGCGATCGCGCGCGCGTGCGCTGGGGCGCGCGCCGGCTGCTGTTCGGCGGCTCGCTGCTGGCGGGCCTGAGCCTCGTCGCGGCGCTGCTGATCGGCGGCATCGCGCCCGCGCTGGTGGGCTTCGGCCTGTTCGGCATCGGCGTGGCCACCGTGTCGCCGTGCGTGTACGCGGCGGGCGCACGCGAAGGCGGCGTCGCGCTGGCGGCGGTGATGACGCTGGGCTCGCTGGGCTTTCTCGTCGGCCCGCTGGTGATCGGCGCGGTGGCGCAGGCCACCAACCTGTCGTGGGGCATGGGCGTCGTGGCCGCGGCCGCGATCGCGCTGGCCGTGCTGTCGCGCCGCGTGCGCTGGGACTAACGCTCGAATGGAAGGTCGCGCGCGCCAGGCGCGATCGTCACTGGCAGCGTCCCGTCCCGGTCAGCAGCTGCAGGGCGTTGCGCGGGCCCGCCGCCTGGCCCTTGGGCAGCGCCGTGCGCGCCTCGATCTGGCCGCCGCAGGATTGCTTCGAGCGCGTCATCTGGTGCACGAACCACACGCCGCCGAACGCGAGCGCGATCCACACGCCCACGCCGAGCGCGACCAGCGTCCACTGCTGGCGCGTGAGTCGGGCCGGCCGGGCGCTGCGGGTCGATGTCGTGCTCATGGTGCGCTTGCGCGAGTCGTCGTGGGCCGAGAGCTTACCGCGTCCCGATCGCCGGATTTCCCGCGGCGGCACGAGGCGCCCCGCCGGCGGACAGTGCCATGGCGACGAGGACGAGCGGACTTCGTCCGATCCCGACAGAATGCCGGCATGCAACTCCGTTCGAACTTCCCGCTCCGCGCCTCCGCCGTGCGCGCGCTCCTTGGCGTCGCGCTCGCCGCCGTCGACCTGTCCGCGACGGCCGCGGATGCGGCGCTGCCTGCCGCATCCGCCGCCGCCGTCAAGATCATCGATGTCGACGAGGTCGTGTACGACCGTTCGCAGGTCGAGTGGTCCGAGGCCTACCTGCAATGGATCGCCAGCTTCGCGCGCGGCAACAGTCCGGTCTCCGACACCACGGGTGCGCTGTGCGCCGCGAAGCAGGAGGGCGACGTGTGGTTCCTCGCGACCACCGACGGTACCGGGCCGGTCGAGCGCAGCTGTTCCATTCCGGCCGGCAAGACCTTGTTCGTGCCGCTGGCCACCACGCTGGAGCGCTCGGGCAACAAGGAGCCGGTCTGCGAGTCGATGGCGCGCATCGCCGCCGGCAGCCTCACGCACGTGAGCGAGCTCGCGATGACGATCGACGGCGTGTCGGTGGACAACATGGCGAGCCACCGCATCCCCACCGGCGACTGCTTCGCGCTGGGCGCGCGCTCGTTCCCGCCCGTGCGAGCGAAGACGGCGGTCGCGGACGGCTGGTACGTGATGCTCGCGCCGCTTTCGGCGGGCTCGCACACGATGGTCGTCAGCGCACGCTACGACAGCACGCCGCTGTCGACGACGTACCACCTCGACGTGCATTGAGGCGCCCGGTCCGCGAGCGCAGGGCCGTCATTTCTCGAGTTCGCTACGGCTCTCGATGACGCGCGAGATCAGGCCGTACTCGATGGCCTCCTCGGGGCCCATCCAGTTGTCTCGCTCGATGTCGACCAGCACCTTGTCCAGCGGCTGGCCTGTCTCGCGCGAGATGACCTTGGCGATGCGTTCGCGCGCCTTGATGATCTCGCGCGCCATGATCGCGATGTCGGTGGCCTGGCCGCCGGCGCCGCCGCTCGGTTGATGGATCAGGAAGCGCGTCTGCGGCAGGCAGAAGCGGCGTTCCTTGGGCACCGACAGGAACAGGTGCGTGGCCGCGCTGCCCACCCAGCCGGTGCCGATCATGCGCACCGGCGCGGAGATGAAGCGGACGACGTCGTGCACCGTGTCGCCCGACTCCAGGTGGCCGCCGGGCGAGGACACGAGCATGTCGATCGGCGCATGCGAGGCGGCGTCGAGCGCGATGAGACGGCGCACGGTGTCGGCCGCGCTCGAGTCGTTGATCGTGCCGAACACGAGCACGGTGCGCGACGCGAAGGCCTTCTCTTCCAGGAACGAGCTGCGGGCCTCGAGTGCCGGCGCCGGCTGCGGGGGGGTTTCCATGTGCATTTGATGAGCTCCGGGGATTTGTCTCAGCCGATAGCGTACCGCGTCCGCTGAAATCCCCTTGCCGCGCCTGCCGCTCCGCAGCCGAAGCCTTCAGTCGGCGCTGCAGCCCGCACATCGGCGATGAACCAAAAAAAGGGCGGGACGAAGGGTCGCCCCTTCGTCCCGCCTGGTCACGAGAACGCGCTGCGGCTTACTTCAGCAGCTGCGTGATGATGGCCGCCTTCGGGCTGCCCCAGCCGGTCACCAGGTCGAAGCCGGTGGCGGAGGAATAGCTGCCGGACTTGCCGCTGGTGATGTCGTGGAAGCCGGTCGAATAGCTCGACGTCACGTTCTGCGAGTAGATCGTCGGGTTGAAGAAGCCGACCGCGGCGTGGCCTTGCGACGCCGCCTGCTGGTTGGCCAGCGCGATCAGGCCGGCCCACATCGGGGCGGCGAAGCTGGTGCCGCCGTATTCGTTGGCCTGGCAGGTGGTCTGGTTGTCGCAGGTGTAGAACGTGAAGTTGGCGTTGGCCGCGACGTCCGGGCCGTTGCGGTAGCTCGTCGAGCCCTTGTTGGTCGACGTGATCACGCCCGCCGTCTGCTGCCAGGTCGGGATCTTGATCTTGTTGGGAGAGATGCCGCCACCGCTGTCGACCCACGCTGTCTCCGACTTCCACGCGCCGCCGGCCGAGGCCGTGACCAGGTCCGTGCCGCCGACCGCGATGATGTTCGCGTCGTCGGCCGGCCAGGATTCGGCGTTGCCGGACTTCGTCCACGTCGAGTTGTCGCCCGAGGCGACGAAGAAGCTCTGGCCTTGCACGGCCATCTTCTCGAAGTACGGATCGAGCGTGGTGGCGTCGGCCGGCGTCCAGCCCCACGAGCAGCCGATCGCACCGGCCAGCGGGCTGTGCGTGGTCATCGCGCTGATGATGGCGGTGTCGGTGGAGCCGACGTACATCTCGAGGCCGGCCAAGCCCGGGGCCATGCCCAGCGCCTGCGTGATGTCGAGCTCCTGCTCGCCGTCGTCGCAGTTGCTCTTGGCCGTGCACGAGGTGCTGGTGCCGTCGGTGGAGATGAGGGTGACCGGCACCTTGTTGGTCTGGCCGATGTTCTTGTAGTACGTGGTCAGGTCGGCGAGATCGGTACCGTAGTACTCGAACAGCGCGACGTGCTGGCCGGCGCCCGTCAGCGAGCCGCTGCCGTAGTAGGCGGCGCGCATGTCGCTGCCCAGGAAGGACGCCGACGGGCCCGAGCCGGTGGTGGCGTGGCTGACGACCGCGTCCTCCGAGATGCCGCGGGCGGCGGCATAGTCGGCGCGCTTGACGTACTTCGGCTTCGGGATGGAGAAGTTGTCCATGCCCGACACGTGCCACAGCGTGACGGCCATGCCGGTGGTCGGCTCGCGGTCGGGCGAGAAGAACACGCGGTTCTCGGTCGGATGCTTGTAGTTGCGCATCGTCACGTTGAAGGCCTTCTCGACCTTGTCGATCGTGCCGGAGACTTGCAGGTCCATGCCGTCGCGCGTTCCGCCGGTCACCTTCAGGCCGCGCTCTTCCATGTAGCTGCGCACGGTGTCGTAGTCGGCCTGCGTCGGGCCGAAGCGTTCGGTGAACTCCGACGGCGTGATGTAGTGGCGGAACATCGGGCTGTCCGGATCGGTGATGGCGGCGGCCAGCGCCTGCAGGCCGGCGCGGTCGCGCACGGGCAGCACGATGTCCAGGTTCATCACCTGGGTGGCGGCCGGGGTGCCGACCATCTGGGCTTCGCCGCCCTGGATCTCGGCATGCACGTGACGCGTGTTGACGCCTTCGGCGTGTGCACCAAGCGACAGCGTGCCGAACGCAGCCATCAGCGCCAGGCTGATCTTGCGGCGCGCACCAATATGAATTCCGACATTCCCCAATTTGGACATTTGAATCTCCGAGATGGACAGGTGAAAAAGGGATGAGTGATCCCCGGGCCGGCGAAATATAAGTGGGGATTCTCGAATAGACGAACACTCGAAAACCATCATCTGGTTTTCCCGCGATCGCGTGCACGTTGTTGGCAGGTCATAAGACCACGCGCCTCAGTCCGATATCCCTCGAGCCCGGAGGCGGATAGCCGGAACGCGCTATTGCGATGGCATGGCTTTGGTGGTTCGCGGGGCGCGGCGACCGCCGCCGTCGGCAATTCGAGCCAGTCTCTGCAATTTGGCGGGTGACGCTGGTCGGATTCGTCGAATCTATTTTCAACCGACGTATGCCAGAATTGCAAATAGGGAACCATTCCACATGAAAATATCGACAGGCATCGCAAGGAGGCCGATGCAATACCCGGTTTCGGGTAGCTGCTTGAACCTGTCTTTATGCTTTCAAATCGTCGGCTACTTCAAACTAGGGGTGGCCTGGAAAATGGTTTTCGCGCAGCCGGCCGGGCCGCCGGCCTCAGTTTGAAATCGGTTCCCGCGTCACTGTCTCGCGGGCCAGGCGGAGTGCTGGCGCGCGCCGGAGGGCCTTGCGGTTCGGGTGTAAAACGCGGGACTCGCGCGGCGTCCCGGCCCGCGCAACGCACCCATCGACAGGAGTCCCCGCCCATGCCGTCTTCCACCATCGCCCTGGCCGCCGCCGACGGCTTCCAGTCGTCCGCCTACGTCTCCGAGCCCGCCGGCACGCCCAGGGGCGCGATCGTCGTGCTGCAGGAGATCTTCGGCGTCAACGCGCACATCCGCAGCGTCGCCGACCGCTACGCCGCCGCGGGCTATCTCGCGATCGCGCCGGCCATGTTCGACCGCATCGAGAAGAACGTCGACATCGGCTACGGCCCCGAGGACATGAAGCGCGGCTCCGCGCTGAAGGCCGCGGTCGAGGCGCTGCCGGCGCCGGGCGCGCTGCAGGACGTGCAGGCCGCCGTCGACTGGGCCGCCAAGGCCGGAAAGGTGGGCGTCGTCGGCTACTGCTGGGGCGGCCTGCTGGTGTGGCGTTCGGCCGAGCAGGTGCGCGGGCTGTCCGCGGCGGTCAGCTACTACGGCGGCGGCATGACCGCCGGCAGCGAGCCCGCGCGCACGCCCAAGGTGCCCGTGATGTCGCACTTCGGCGAGTTCGACAAGCACATCACGCTGGAGAGCGTGAAGGCGTTCGAGCAGAAGCATCCCGAGGTCGAGGTGCACCTCTACCAGGCTGACCACGGCTTCAACTGCGACCTGCGCGGCTCGTACAACGCCGGCGCCGCCGCAACGGCGCTCGAACGCTCGCTGTTCCACTTCGGCAAGCACGTGGGCTGAGCATCAGTCTTCCAATGCGATGAGCTCGGCCACCGTCTGGCGGCGGCGGATCACGCGCGCGATCGCGCCATCGACCAGCACCTCGGCCGCCAGCGGCCGCGTGTTGTAGTTGGAGCTCATCGAGGCGCCGTACGCACCGGCGTCGTGGAAGACCAGCAGGTCGCCCGTTTCGGCCGGCGCGATCTCGCGCGCCTCGACGACGCCGCCGGCGTCCTGCGTGAACACGTCGCCCGACTCGCACAGCGGGCCGGCGACGACCGTGGGCACGCGCTCCGCGCCCCGATCCAGCTCCGCGCGCACCAGCGCGTTCGCGCGCGCGATCACGCTGATCGCATGATGGCCGCCGTACATCGCGGGACGCACGAGATCGTTGAAGCCGGCATCGCACAGCACGAAGTGGTTGCTGCCCATCTCCTTGACCGCGCGCACCTCGGCGAGCAGCGCGCCGGCCTCGGCGACGAGGAAGCGGCCCGGCTCGATCTCCAGGCGCACCGGGTGCCCGAGTTCCGCGGCCAGGCGGCGCCGCGCGGCGTCCCACAGGCTGAAGTAGTGCGCGGTGTCGACGCTCGCCTCGCCTTCGCGGTACGGGATCGACAGCCCGCCGCCGGCAGAGATCGCCGTGACGTCGTGGCCGAGCGCAACGACGTCGCTGACGTGCCGCACCATCGCCTCGCACACGCGCTCCAGGTGCGCGTAGTCGACGCCCGAGCCGATGTGCATGTGCAGGCCCACGAGCCGCATGCCGTGGCGCGCGATGGCTTCCAGCGCGGCCGGGATGTCGGTCGGCCAGATGCCGTGCTTGCTGTGCTCGCCGCCGGTGTTGGTCTTGCGGCTGTGGCCGTGGCCGAAGCCCGGGTTGATGCGCAGCCAGACGCGGTGGCCGCCCGCGCGGTCGCCGAGGTGCTCTCCCAGCTGGGCGAGCATGGCGACCGATCCGGCGTTGACGGGAATGCCGTGCTGCGCGACCAGCTCCAGCGTCGCGCGGTCGATCTCGTCGGCGGTGAAGACGATGCCGCTGTGGACGTCGCGCGCGTCGTGGCCGGCGTGCAGCGCGCGCTGGATCTCGCCGGCAGAGACGGCGTCGACCTGCACGCCCAGGCCGCGCAGCAGCCGCAGCACGTGCGTGTTGGAGCAGGCCTTCTGCGCGAAGCGGACGGTGTCGAACTGGCGCAGGCGCTCGACGCGGGCGCGGATGGTGTCGGCGTCGTAGACCCACAGCGGCGTGGCGTGCTCGGCTGCCAGCGATTGCAGGCGTTCGGCGGTGAAGGTGGCGGGGGCAGGGTGCTGGAGCGTCGTCATGGCGCCATGGTGCGCTGTGGAAGCATATCCGTCCAATGCTTTTGGTTGGCTGCTTCTTCCGCATTTGATATGGTCGGTGGATGCCTGGAACCAGCCTGCTGACCCACCGCCACGTCGAAGTCTTCCGTGCCGTGATGACCGCCGGCAGCGTCACCGGCGCGGCCGAGACGCTGTTCACCTCGCAGCCGACGATCAGCCGCGAGCTGTCGCGCATGGAGTCGCTGCTGCGCCTGAGCCTGTTCGACCGCGTGCGCGGCCGGCTGCAGCCCACCGCGCAGGCCTACGCGCTGTTCGACGAGGTGCAGCGCTCGTACGCCGGGCTGGAGCGCGTCGCCGACACTGCGTTGCGGCTGCGCCAGTTCAGCGAGGGCCAGCTGTCGCTCGCCTGCCTGCCCGCGTTCTCGCATGCGCTGCTGCCGGGCGCCTGCGCGCGCTTCCAGGCGGCGCATCCGGGCGTCAGCGTGTCGGTCAATCCGTACGAGTCGCCGCTGCTGGAGGAGCGCCTGGCCGCACAGGCGCACGACCTCGGCCTGACGGAGCACGACAGCGCGCTGGCCGGCGCCGAAGTGTCGCTGCTGCTGGAGCTCGACGAGGTCGCCGTGCTGCCCGCGGGCCATCCGCTGCTGGCGAAGAAGCGGCTCGCGGCGAGCGACTTCACGCGCCAGGCCTTCGTCAGCTTCCACCCGCGCGACCGCTATCGCCAAGGGGTCGACAAGGTGTTCGCGGAGGCCGGCGTCGAGCGCCAGCTCGCGGTCGAGACCGACAGCGCGGTGGCCGTCTGCGCGATGGTGCGGCACGGGCTCGGGCTGGCCATCGTCAACCCGCTGACGGCGTTCGCGCTGTCCGGGCCGGACGCCGGCATCGCGGTGCGGCCGCTCGCGTTCTCGATACCCTTCCGGGTGTTCGCCGTGCGGCCGGCGCATCGGCCCGGCAATCCGCTCGTCGCGCGCTTCGAGGCGGCGCTGAAGGCCGAGTGCGACGCGCTGGCCGACGCGGTCGCGCGCGCCTGGGGCCGCGCGCGCAAGCGCTGAATTCGCCGGCAGCGAAGCACGCGTTGGCGAGCCGAGAACCCGCAACGAGGCCATGGCCGGCGCCAGGCCCTAGAGTGGTGCTTTCGCTGCCGTGGGCAGTTCCCGAAAGGCCCTGCATGACCGCCACGCCCAAGCTCGATCCCGCGCTGCTGCCGGGGCTGTTGTCCCAGCTCCCGGGCTGGTCGCTAGCCCCCGATACCGATGCGATCTCGCGCCACCTGGAGTTCCGCGACTTCAACGAGGCGTTCGCCTTCATGGCGCGCGTCGCGTTGATCGCCGAGCGGCGCGACCATCATCCCGACTGGTCGAACTCGTACAACGTCGTCGACGTGACGCTGACCACGCACGACGCGCACGGCCTGACGATGAAGGACATCGAGCTGGCGCGCTTCATCGACCGGGTCGTCGAAGGCAAGTGACTCGCGCGTCACGCGCGCCCGCGATGCGGGCCGCGCGCCGGGCCGCCCCCAAGGAGGCCCTAGTCTCGCTGACGCGACGTGCCCGTCAGGATGTCGACCATGTGCACCTCGGGCGCGCCGCCCAGCAGCGCCAGGCCGGTCATGCCCAGCGCGCGCGGGATCTGGCCGGTGAGGTGCGCGAAGCGGCTGCCGTTGTCGGCGAACACCGCGAACGTGCCGAAGTGCGACTCGTCGTACTGGTTGGCGAACCAGGCGAGCGTGCCCGTCTCCTTCTCGACCAGCGGCAGGCAATCGCGCATCATCTTGGCGACCTCGGCCTCCTTGCCGGGCTTGGCCTTGAAACGCAGCACCAGGCCCTTGGCGACGTTCTCGAGCACCCGGGGCATCTTGCTGCCCAGGAGCTCGATCTTGTGCGTGCGCGGCGCGGCGGTCATCAGGCGATGCTCGGCGCCGAAGAACGTCGCCGCGGCCTGGCCGCCCAGGTGGGCCTCGCGGCCGGCCTCGTCGTCGAAGCACGAATACACGCCGAATTCGCCGCGCATGTAGCGGATGCCGAACCAGGCCTGCGTGGTCTTCTCCCAGGAAACCTCGGTGGCCAGGTCCTCGAGGAACGTGTCCATCGTGTCTTCGTCGGTCTGCGATTCGAAGCGAAAGAGCAGGGCTTTGCTGATCATCTAGTTCCTTTCTGGTGTCTCAGGGCGCCGTCCCAGGGCGGGTCCCTTGCTTGAGACATATCCTAACCGTTCAGGCCACGGCCGGCACCGGCTCGATCAGCTCGTCGATCGGCGCGGGCTCGTGCATCAGGAAGCCCTGCGCGAAGTCGACCCCCATCGCGTGCAGGCGCTCCAGCACGGCGGGCTTGTCGACGAACTCGGCCACCGTCGTCAGGCCCATCACCTTGGCGACGTCGGCGAAGCAGCGCACGGCCACCTCGTCGAGCGGATCGTCGACGAGATCGCGCACGAACTGGCCGTCGATCTTGAGCGTGTCCACCCGCAGCGTCTTCAGGTAGCCGAACGACGCCGCGCCGGCGCCGAAGTCGTCGAGCGCCACCTTGACGCCGTGCTCGCGCACCTGGTCGATGAAGACGGCGGCGTCGGCGATGTTGGTGACGGCCGCGGTCTCGGTGATCTCCAGGCACAGCGCGCCGCACAGGCGCGGCCCGGCCCTGGCGAGCAGCTCCAGCGCCCAGCGGTGGAAAGTCCTGTCGCCCACCGACTGGCCCGACAGGTTGACGCTCAGCAGCTCGATGCGCGACGGGTCCTCGAGCGCCGTCATCCAGTCGACGACATGGCGCAGCACCCAGCGGTCGATGCGCGATGCGAGATGGAAGCGCTCGGCGGCAGGCAGGAACGCGCCGGGCGCCACGAGCGGGCCATCGCCCTGGCGCATGCGCAGCAGCACCTCGGCGTGCACGCCCGCGATGGCGGACGGCGTGCCCTTGAGCGGCGTCAGGCGCTGCGCGTACAGCACGAAGCCGTCCTCGTCGAGCGCGTGCTCGATGCGCGTCACCCACTGCATCTCGTACTGCCGCTCGCGCATCGCCACGTCGGTGTCGAACCACGTGTGCACGCGGTTGCGGCCGGCCTCCTTGGCCGCGTAGCAGGCCGTGTCGGCCGCCTGCTGGATCGCGGCCGTCGTCTGCCAGCGGCGGTCGACGGGCACGAGGCCGATGCTCATGCCGATGCGGAAGCGCCGGTCCTCGTGCACGAAGCGGAAATCGTCCATGCGGTCGCACAGCTTCTGCGCGACGCGCTGCGCCTGGTCGACGGTGCAGCGCTCCATCAGGATCGCGAACTCGTCGCCGCCCAGGCGTGCGACGGTGTCGCGCGTGCGCACGCTGTCGATCAGCATGCGCGCCATCTGCTGCAGCAACTGGTCGCCCACCGCGTGGCCGCAGGCGTCGTTGACGAGCTTGAACTGGTCGAGGTCGATGTAGAGCAGCGCGTGCTCGCCGCCGACGTCCTGCGCCGTCTGCAGCAGCCGGCCCATGCGCGCCTCGAACTCGGCGCGGTTGACGAGCCCTGTCAGCGCATCGTGCGTCGCGCGCCAGCTCATCTCGCCGGTGAGGCGGCGCTGCTCGCTGACGTCGTGGAACACCAGCACCGTGCCCAGCACCGTGCCGTCCTCGCGGCGGATCGGGGCGATCGAATCCTGGATGCCGAACTCGTCGCCGCTGCGCGACAGCAGCAGCGTGGTGGTGGAGCCCGCGACGCGCCGGCCCTGCTCGAGGCAGGCCTTGACCGGGTCGGGCGACGGCTCGCGCGTCTTCTCGTCGACGATGTGGAACACCTGCGTCAGGGTGCGGCCGATGGCCTCCAGCGACGTCCAGCCGGTCAGGCGTTCGGCCACCGGGTTGAGCCACGTGATCTGGCCGCGCGCGTTGGTGGTGATGACGGCGTCGCCGATCGACTCCAGCGTCACGCGCAGCAGCGAGCGATCCTCGGCCAGGTCGGCCGCCAGCTCGCGCAGCTCGGTGATGTCCCACGCCGCGCCGATCAGGCGCGTCGGCTGGCCGCCGGCGTCGCGCATCGCGCGCGCGGTGCCGCGCAGGTGGCGGATCGCGCCGTCCTCCAGCACGACGCGGTAGTCGCGATCGAGCAGCCGGTCGCCGGCCGTCGCCTGGCGCATCGCCTCCTGCAGGCCGGGCAGGTCGTCGGGGTGCACGCGCTTGTCCCACAGCGTCACCGGCGACACGCGGCCGCCGCTGACGTCGTCGAACAGCTGGTACATGCGCGCATCCCAGATCAGCTCGCCGGTGGCGACGTTCAGCTCCCAGATGCCGATGCCGCCGCTCTCGGTGGCGAGCGCGACGCGGTCGTTGATCTCCCTGATCTCGAGGCGCTGGGCGACCTTGTCGCTGATGTCCTGGAAGGCGCCGACGAGGCGCACCGGCACGCCGCTCGCGAACTCGGCGGAGCCGACGGCGCGCACCCAGATGCGGCGGCCATCGGCGCGCAGGAACGGCAGCTCCATGTCCCACGGCCGGCCTTCTGTCATCGCGGTGCGCACGGCGTCCTCGATGGTCAGGCGCGCGTCCGGCGGATAGAACTGGAAGGCGGTCTGCAGGTCGGGCACATAGTCGGCATCGACGCCATGGATGCGCCGCGTCTCGCGCGACCACACGACGAGGCCGGTGACGAGGTCGACCTCCCAGCCGCCGACGCCCGCCATCTTGCCGGTGCGATCGAGGAACAGCTCGCTCTTGCGCAGTTGCTCCTCCTGCAGCTTGCGCTCGGTGATGTCGAAGGTCACCGACAGGTAGCCGACGATGCGGCCGTCCGCGTCGACGTCGGGGATGAGGTTCTGCTGCACCCATTGCGGGCGGCCGTTGACCAGCGCCGGCACCTCGAAGCGACGCACCTCGCCGCGCAGCGCCGCCTCGACGTTCGGCCCGATCAGCGCCCATTCCTCCTCGCCGCGGAACGCGCGGTGCGACATGCCGATCAACAGCGCCGGGTCGATGCCGTAGAGGCGCCGCATCTGCTCGTTGGCGTAGGTGCAGATCATGCCGGTGTCCATGCGCACGACCGTGGCCGGCAGGTTGTCGGTGATCGTGCGCAGCCGGCGCTCGCTGTTGGCCAGGGCGAGCTCGGCCTGCTTGCGCGCGGTGATGTCGAGCGACATCACGTAGTAGCCGTCGACGCCGCCGGCCGCGTTGAAGTCGGGCACGTAGCTGACCATGAACACCGAGTCGGGATGCTGGCCCATGCCGCGGCGTTCGAAGTGCACCGCGTGGCCGTTCAGCGCCTCCGCGATGTAGGGCGCGAGTTCGTCGCGCCGCGCCTCGCCCATCATCTCGGTGAGGGTGCGGCCGATGAAGGCCTCGTGCGGCACGCCGAACAGCGTCTTGAACGCCGCGTTGGTGAAGCGGTAGGTCTCGGCCCGGTCGACGTAGGCGATGTTGGCCGGCATGTTGTCGGCGATCGCACGCAGCCGGCGCTCGCCGAGGGCGAGCCGCTCGCGGCTCTCCACCAGCGCGGCCGTCATTGCCGCGCGCACCTTGAGCTCGCGCAGCACGTAGATGGAGGTGCCGCCCAGCACGGTCACGAGCAGCACCAGCAGCACGCCGGCCCGGATCTCGATGGCATGGCGCACGTCGCGCGCGGCGACGATGCGCTCGCCGTAGCGATGGCCCTCCGTGGCGATCGCCGCCGCGGCGAAGCTCTGGATGTCGTGCCGGAGCTGGCGCCCGTTGCCGTCGAGCACGATGGCGCGTGCCTGCTCGGGCTGCGTGGGCGTCAGCGCGATCGCCCTGTCGAGCCGCGCGAAGTGCGATTCGACGGCCATGCGCAGGCCGGACAGCAGTTGCGCCTGCTCCGGGTCGTCGCCGGCCTGGCGGGCGACGATGTCGAGATTGCGCTTCGCGCTGTCCACCGCCTCGTGGTACCGCTGCAACCCCAGCGGCGAGCCCAGCAGGTAGGCGCGCTGCGCCGATTCGGCGTCGAGGGCGGCCAGCGACACGGCCTGCACCGCCGCCACGCTCGCGCGCGTGCGGTCGGCCCAGCCGGCGGTTTCGTCGAGCCGGACGGACTGCTCGTGGGTCGTCCAGGCCACGCCGCCCAGAACCGCGACCCCGATGGCGACGACGAGTGCAAACGCGCGCCTCAGACGCGCGGACGATGGCTTCATGCTCGCTGTGGCCCGGAAGCGCCTGGCCCGGTCTTCGCCGGTGGGCGGGCGCAGTCCCCCTGTGGCTCAGTCTACGGCGGCGCGCGGCGAAAAGGCTTGCGGGGGATCTCATGGTTGACCCGCAGCGGCGGGAACTTCCGCATCGATCTGCCCAGGACGTGAATGCCCGTCCAGCCGCTCGGCCCGGCCGCGCAGGCCATACACTGGGAAATGCCTGTTTTCGAGATCAAGCCCGTCTTCATCGACGGCACCGACGCCGCCGCCGAGTGGGTCGACAACGAACACTCCGCCTGGAACGAGCCGCTGCTGCGCACGACGGCGCCGCTGGCCGATCGCTGGGAGGCGCCGTCGCTGGAGCTGTACCGCTCGGAAAAGATCGCCACCGCGGTGCTGTTCCACCCGACGGCGCACGTGGTGTCGCAAGGCGTGCGCGACGAGCTGTCGCACTTTCCCGAGCTCGAATTCCTGCCGGTCAACGTCGCCGGCTACGGGCAGTTCTACGCGATGCACGTGCTCACCAGCTGCGACCTGCCCGCCGGCAGCGTGGCCGACACCGGCCCGGGCACCGACATCGCGCTGATCCGCGCGTTCCCGAAATCCTTCGAGGCGCCGACGCCGTTCTTCCGCATCCGCCATCCGGGCACGCTGACGGCCGGCGGCATGGCGGTGTGCGTGCCCGACGTCTACGCCAGCGAGGCCGCGGCGACGGCGGTGATGCGGGTGGCGGGCAAGTTCCTGCGGGCGGTGCGGGTGCCGACGGTCTGAGGGCCGTGGACGGCCGGCGCGGCATGGCGTCCGCTCGCGATAGGATGGCCGCCGACCATGATCACGCTCAGCCGACCCCGAGGCTTCCACCGGTTCTTCACGCTGCGTGGCTCCATCCTGCCGCGCGTCGCCAAGCCGCTCGCGTCGTGCGTGGCGGTCGCCGCGCTCGTCACGTTCACCCACGGCGTCCTGTTCCGCTGGAAGGTGACGCCGGAGCCGCTGGCGCCGGTGGATCACCAGCTGGACTGAGGCGGCGCGAACGCCGCCGCGGATCGATCAGCGCGCGGCGGCTTCGGTTCGGCAGCTCGCCGGCACGAAGCGCTGCATGTCGGCGGGCGACGTGCAGGTCCAGCTCAGGTGGTGGTTGTTGTCCGAGCTGGGCACGAACGAGATCGAGCCGTCGCCGCGCGGCATGGCCGTGAGCTTGAGCGTGATCGTGCCGCTGGTGCTGTCCAGGTCGACGCCGCTGACGAACCTCGAGCGATGCGTCGAATGCAGCACGATGTTGTCGACGTCGGCCTGGCTGGGCAGCTGGCCGGTCTGCTCGTACTGCTTGCCGACCGCCTCGGCGACCTCGTGGCCCAGCGGGATGGCCTCGGCCATCTTGGCCTTGACCGTGTAGGTCTGGTAGGCCGGCAACGCGACCGCGGCAAGGATGCCCATGCCGACGAAGCCGATGACGACGAATGCCAGGATGACCACGGCGATGTTGCTGGTGCCGCCGACGGCCTCCAGGCGCGCGAGCATCTGTTCCTTCGAGCCGCCGCGGGCGCGGACGTGCTGGATCTTGTTGACGCAGTGGTTGTAGTACCAGCGATTGGCGAGCAGGCTGGGTCCGATCAGCCAGAACACCAGCCAGGCCAGCGACAGCACGCCGGCAAGTACAGGCGACGCGGCTCCAAGGATGGAAACGAAGATGCTGACGCCGAAGTAGGCGACGGCCCACAGCACCGCGGGCACCCACATCTTGCGATACAGCATCCAGAACCAGGTGACGAACAGGGCAGGCCAGTGCCAGCCGCCGCCTTCGCCATGCGCGAGGCGCTCGAAGCGGCCCACGTAGTGCACGGTGTTCGAGTCGCCGACGACGGCGCCCCAGGCCTCCTCTTGCGTGAGGGCCTCCGAATCGCCGCCCAGGCGGCTCGTGCGGCCGGCCTCGGGCGGCGCGAAGCGGTTGCGCGACGACGGGGCGTCGGCGGCGGCGCGGTGCGGGGCGGCGGTCGCGGGTGCAGCCGCGGCCGCGGCCATGGCAGGTTGCGCGACCGGTTCAAGACGGGTGGGCAACTTCGACGGGGCCACCAGGGGACGGCGGCAGGCGGTGCAGAACAAGGCGCTCTCGGCGTTGTCGTGCCCGCAAGGCTGGCATTTCACTTTTTTGACTCCTCCTCAGGATGGCGCGCAGGATAGCCGCGAAACGCGGCAATGGCCTCACGCAAAAGGGGGAGTCACGTCTAAGACTGCGCTGTCGTCACGATTCGTGAGACGAAAGCCACACCCGGCGAGTGGCGCGCGGCCCACGCCGATTGGCCGGCGACGCCGGCGCCTCAGGTGCGATAGCTCGGGTCCATGCGATCGAGCTTGCGCAGCAGCGCCGGCCAGACGAAGGCGCCGCCCTGGTTGCCGGTCTGCTTGCGCATCGATTCGCCGACGCCTTCGATGATGCGCGGGTCGACCATCGTCAGCGGGCCGCCCGCCTGCGCCGCGAGCTGGATCTGGCAGGTCGTCTCGAAGATGTACATCGCGAGGAACGCGTCGGCGATCGACGGGCCCACCGTCAGCAGGCCGTGGTTGCGCAGCATCAGGTAGGTGGCGTCGCCGAGGTCGGCCTGCAGCCGCGGCTTCTCCTCGTCGCGCAGCGCCACGCCTTCGTAGTCGTGATAGGCCAGCGAGGCCAGCACGAAGGTCGACTGCTGCGAGATCGGCAGCACGCCGCCCGCCTGCGCGCTGACCGCCACGCCCGCGCGGGTGTGCGTGTGCAGCACGCAGTGCGCGTCCTCGCGCACCGCGTGGACCGAGCTGTGGATCACGAAGCCGGCGCGATTGACGGGGAACGGCGAGTCGCCGACCTTGTTGCCTTCCTGGTCGATCAGCACCAGCGACGAGGCGGTGATCTCGTCGAACATCAGGCCGTACGGGTTGATCAGGAAGCTGTGGTCCTTGCCCGGCACGCGCGCGCTGATGTGCGTGAACACGAGGTCGCTCCAGCCGTAGGCGGCGACGAGGCGGTAGCAGGCGGCGAGGTCGCAGCGCAGCTGCCATTCCTCGGCGCTGACCACTTCCTTGAGGGACGGGATGTGCATGACGGTCTCCTTCGGATTCGTTGGACGGCCCCTTTGGCGACTCTGGCATGAGGGCCTGCGGCTCGCAGCGTACTCCGCCGGCGCCGCTCGCGCTGACGCCGGCGGGACAGTGCTCAGAAGTCGTAGACGTGCTCGACCTGCAGCCCCGGCTGCCGGTCGACCCCGCGCAGCAGCGCGCCCAGCCGCGCGATCGGCAGCGCGACGACGCTGCGCTTGCGGCCCGGCGTCGTCAGCATGGGCTGCTCGAACAGCACGCGGACGCCCGCGTCGGGCTGCCAGCCCGTGGGCACCAGCAGGCTCACCAGCACGTCGCCGTCGTTGCCCGCGATCTCGCGGAAGTCGACATGGTTGGCGGCCAGCCAGCGCGCGTAGGTCGTGAAGCCCTCGTAGCGCGGGATGGTGGCCAGCACCTGCGGGCCGGCCGTCTGCAGCACGACGAAGTCGGGATGGGCGGCGTCGCGCGGCGGCATCGCGCCGAGCACCACGGCGGTCACGGGCCTGGGCGCGTCGTAGATCGACTGCGTGCCCAGCTTGATCAGCTTGCCGTAGCCGCTCTTGACCAGCAGCTCGGTGGTCAGCAGGAATCGGCGCTCCCAGCGGCGTGTCAGGTTCGGGCCGGAGGTCGGCGTGTCGGACCACAGCGTCTTCAGCTCGGCGCCGAAGTCGAACAGGTACCACGGGTCGACGCGGATGAAGTCGACGTAGCGCTGCGCGTAGGCGGCGGCGAAGCGTTCCTCCGGCACCTGCTCGTGGCCCGAGACCGTGGCCTCGGCCAGCCGGCCGATGGTGTGCTCGTAGACGCCCTTGAGCGCGTATTCGACGGTGGTGCTGGTGCCGATGACGCAGATCATCAGGTGGTAGCCGCCGTTGAACGGGAAGCGCTGGGCCTCGTGCGTCACCGCGGCGTAGGCCTGCCAGAACTGCGCGATGTGCGCGAACAGCGGGAAGGCGCTGACCGGCGCGCCGCTGGCCAGGTAGTGCGCGTACTCGGCCGGGCTGTGCACCAGGAACCATTCCGGAAACGTGAGGAAGGTCTGGTCGGGCGGGCGGCGATGCTCGGTTGGCGCGGTCAGCGGGCCCGACGCGGCCGTCGCGACCGCAGGCGCTGCGGTCATCGGGTCGGTGGCCATCTTGAGGTCCGTCGCGCGCGCCAGCGCACACGCGCCGAGCGCGCACGCGAGCGCCCACGCACGCCAGCGCGCGCGCCTCACGCGGACACCGCTTTCGCCGAGGAGCGGCTGCTGACCACCCCATCGGCGCGCCGCACGAAGCACAGCAGCGTGTTGTCGGTCGGATCGTTGTCCTGCAGCACGCGGTGGCCGCTGTCGTCGAAGCCGGCCTCGTCGAGGCGCTTCGTCCAAGTCGGGATCTGCTCGAAGAAGCGCAGTTCGGCGCTGTTGGTCTCCCAGGTCTCGGCCAGGCCCGCGTTGAACACGGTGTGGGCGAGCGAGACGATCGCGCGCAGGTTCTCGTCGCGCACGTCGTGCTCGCGCACGATGAACACGCCGCCCGGACGCAGCACGCGCCGGATCGAGGCGAGGAAGGGCACGAGCTTGGTCGCCGTCATGTGGTGCAGGCCGACGTAGCAGCCGACGAAGTCCAGGCTCTGGTCGGCGATCTTGTCGGACAGCGGCGCGTAGTCGTCCAGCGGCAGCTGCGTGCCGAGCTTGCCGATCTGGCCGCGCTCCAGGATGTCGGGCGGCGAGAACGACTGCGGGCGCTCGTCGATGAAATACTTCGGCCCCTTGAACTTCAGCGCCGCGGCCAGGCCGCGCCAGTAGCGGCCCTTCGAGCCGATCTCCGCGTAGCCGGTGAACTGGCGGCGGTCGCCCAGCACCTGCAGCGTCTGCCGGGTCATCTCCTGCTTCTGGCGCACCAGCGCGGGCAGCGCGTGCGTGAGGTCGGCCAGCACCGGCTTGATCGTGCCGAACTCGCGCTGGATGTGGCGGTAGACGCTTTCCTCGTCGCGGTGCAGCTGGCAGGCCTGGCGGATCAGGTGGTGCAGCCGATCCTCGGGCACCGTGTTGAAGACCGCCTGCAGGAAGCGATAGAACGCGTCGGACAACAGCACGTCGCCGAACACCTGGTGGAACTCGCTCGTGTAGCGCGGCACCGGCGCGGGCTGCGCGCGCTCCAGCCAGGCGCGGTAGTACTTGTCCCACAGCGAGTTGGTGAAGCGGAAGTGCGGATCCATCTCCCACTTGAAGGCGAAGAAGTCGGCGGCCGCCGGATACGCCCGGTGGAACTGCTCGATGGTCGCGTGCGGCTGATACGGCAGGTAGTATGTTCCGCCCACCGAGATGACGGCGTCGATCAGCTCGCGCGTCCACACGCCGACGCGGCTCTTGGCGTTCTCGCGCGTGCGCTGCTTGTGGTACAGCACGAAGGCGAAGGTCTCGGTCGGCGCCCATGCGAGCGCGGTGTGCTGGTCGGGCATCGCGTGGCGGATCGACACGTTGAGCGCGTTGACGCGATGGCGCCGCAGGATGGCCGCCATCAGCGGCACGAAGGCCTCGAGCTTCCCGACCGGCACGAAATACTCCTGGAGCACGTAGGTGCGGTGCTCGCGCGCCGGCGGCTCGAGCTCGGCGACGTCATAGCCGGCCTCGTAGTTGCGCCAGTGCACGGCCTTGCGCATGTAGAGCAGCGGATCGATCAGGCGCTCGCGGCGCTCCTTGCCGAACGGCGTCTCGGAGATGGCCCACAGGAAGTACTGATGCAGCGGATACGACTTGCGCAGCGGCTGCAAGCGGGTGGACGCGGTGGCGGCCTCGTCGGTCTCGACCCAGGTGACCGAGCGCAGCGACGTGTAGTGCGGCGCGTAGAGATCGGCGTTGTGGAAGACGGCCTTCGGGTTGTTGCGCACCGTGTTCTTGAAGTGCGCCCAGTACTCGGGCAGCGGCATCACCGCGTGCGTGCGCTTGACGCGCTTGTTATCCGCGAGGTCGAGCTCCACCTCGCACACGACGCCCAGCGCGCCATAGCCGCCGATCGCGCCGTAGAACAGCTCCGGATGGCGCTGGCGGTCGCAGTCGACCGCGGAGCCGTCGTGCAGCACGATGCGCAGGTTGCGGATGGACAGCACCAGCGGCCCGAGGCCCACGTAGCGGCCGTGGCAGTTCACGCTCAGCGCGCCGCCGACCGTGAAGTTGGCGTAGGTCTGCATGATCTTGACGGACAGATCGTGCGGATCGACGAACTTCTGGATGTCGCACCAGCGTGTGCCCGCCTGCACGCGGATCGTGCGGTCGCCCGGCGAGAACGACAGCACGCGGTTCATCGTGCGCATGTCGAAGTGCAGGCTGCCCGGGCTGGCCGTCTGGCCACCCATGCTGAAGCGTCCGCCGCCGATCGACACCGGCCCGCTGGTGCGGCGCATCGCTTCCTGCACCTCCTCGACCGAGGTCGGCGCGACGATGGCCATCACGCGCACGGGATTGAGCTGCGTGACGTCGTTGACGATGTGGTGGTTGGTCATGGCGTGCCCGTCACACGGTTCGGTAGTCGAGGGCGGCGCCCGGCTGCGCGCCGAAGCGCTGCGCGCTCTCGCGCGGCGCGAGGAAGGCGCAGTCGACGATCAGCGCCAGCGCGCCCACGACGGGCACCGCCGTGAGCAGCAGCCACCAGGCGGAGCGGCCGCGGTCATGCAGCCGGCGGCCCCAGGTGGACACGAGGAACAGCGTCGTCAGGGCCGCGGCGACGAGGCCGGCGGCCGGGGCGATCGCCGAATCGGCGCCGATGCACACGGCCAGGCAGATCGGCAGGCCGACCATGTTGCGCAGCCAGAAGCCGCCGCGGCCGAGCCGGCCCGTCGTCTTCAACTCGTTCCAAGCACTCATCCGCCGTCCCCTTTTGCGTTCGATTCTATGCAGAGCCGAACGCGCCGGAGGAGGTCTTACCCGGGGCGCTGGTCGGTCGACGGCTTCAGCCACAGGTTGACGCCGCCATCGACGGCGTGCCGGTCGATCGCCGCGAGTTCCTCGGGCGAGAAATCCAGCCGCTTCATCGCGCCGGCGAGCTCGGCGATCTGCTCCGGCCGGCTGGCGCCGATCAGCGCCGACGTGATGCGCGGATCGCGCAGCACCCAGGCGACGGCCATCTGCGCCAGCGTCTGTCCGCGCGAGCGCGCCATGTCGTCGAGCGCGCGGACGTGCGCCAGGTTCGCCGCACTGAGATGTTCGGGCTTGAGCGAGCCGCCGCCGGGCCGGTTGATGCGGGCGTCGGCGGGCACGCCGGCGAGGTACTTGTCCGTCAGCAGGCCTTGCGCGAGCGGGCTGAAGGCGATGCAGCCGGCGCCGGTGTCCGCCAGCGCGTCCAGCAGGTCGTCCTCGACCCAGCGATTGAGCAGGCTGTACGACGGCTGGTGGATCAGCAGTGGCACGCCCATCGACTTCAGGCAAGCCGCGGCCTCGCGCGTCTTGCCGCCCGAATAGCTGCTGATGCCGACGTACAGCGCCTTGCCTTGCTGGACGGCCGACGCGAGCGCGCCCATCGTCTCCTCGAGCGGCGTGTCGGGGTCGAAGCGGTGCGAATAGAAGATGTCGACGTAGTCGAGGCCCATGCGCCGGAGGCTCTGGTCCAGGCTGGCGAGCACGTACTTGCGCGAGCCGCCGCCCTGGCCGTACGGGCCGGGCCACATGTCCCAGCCGGCCTTGCTGGAGATCAGCAGCTCGTCGCGGTACGGCCTGAAGTCGCGCCGCAGGTGCTCGCCGAAGTTGGTCTCGGCGCTGCCGTAAGGCGGCCCGTAGTTGTTGGCGAGGTCGAAGTGCGTGATGCCCAGGTCGAACGCGGTGCGCAGCATCCGGCGCTGCGCCTCCATGGGCGTCGCGTCGCCGAAGTTGTGCCACAGGCCCAGCGAGATTGCGGGCAGCTTCAGGCCGCTGCGGCCGCATGCCCGGTAAGGCATGCGGCCGTCATAGCGTTCGGGTTCGGCGGAAAAGGTCATCGCGCGCTGCCTCCGTCAAAAGTCAGCGGCGATTCTGTCGCACCGGTCGGCAAGGCAGGGTTCAGAAATCGAACGCCTGCCATGCCGGAAAGGTCATCAATCGTCGATGCGCGTGATCTTCGTGCCCTGCAGCGTGGCGCCCGCCATCAGGCCGGCGTTGGTCATGATGAAGGCCGAGGTCGGGGCTTGCGCCGCGTTGGCGTCGAGCGCGCCGTTGGCGCCCACGGTCAGGACCGCGACCGACGCGTCGACGCCGCCCGACCAGCCCTTGCTGTCCTCGAAGCGCTTCAGCGCATCTTCGGTCATGAACAGGATCACGATCGCGCGCGATTGCGCGCCGATCTGCCAGCCCACCGAGCCGGTCGTCGTGCGGTAGTAGCCCTCGAAGCGGCCATGCTCGCGCAACTCGCCCTCGCCGTAGGCGCCGCCGATGACGAGGCCGGCCGAGATCACGCGCGGGAACACCAGGACGCCGCGCGCCTTGGCGACCAGCTCGCGGCTGCCCGGCGTGCCGGCGTACAGGCGATCCAGCGTTTCCTGGTAGCTGGCGTCGACCGCGTGGCGCGATTCGGCCGTGCTGGCACCGCCGCCTTCGGCAGGCTTGGTGACGCTGGCGGTCGTGGAGCAGCCGGCGAGCGCGGCGGACGCGGCGAGCGCGACGAGGGAGATGAGTCGAGCGGTGTTCATGGAGTTGTCCTTGTTGGGCGACGGCACCCGCGCAGGAGTTGCCGGTTCGCCGTCGAAATGGTCGGGTGACGAACCCCCACGGCAATTGCAGTGCCGGCCCTCGCCGGCACGCGACCTTCACGCCGATGGAGGCGCCGTCGCGTCGGGCGCGGCGGTCGGCGCGGCGACGCCGTCGGACACCACCGAGGCCTCGGCCGGCACGACCTGCGGCGCCCGGCCGGCGTCCGCGGCGATCGTCGGCACCGGGGCGGGCGCCTCGAGATCGGCCGGCCCCTCGGGGTCGCCCAGCGGACGCGCGCGCACCAGGTAGTCGATCATCCAGGCGACGGTCGTCTGGTCGCGCTCGAAGTAGTGCGTGTGCGCGCCCAGGCCGAGGCAGACCTCGACCTCGCGCGCCTCCTGCAGAGCGCCCTCGGCCGGCGGCGTCGGGTTGAAGCCGGCGTAGACGTCGACGCGGCCGAACGGGTCGTGGCCGACCGCGTAGTCCGTCGGGTGCTTCAACGCCGGCTCGTGCGCCGCATGGCTCCACAGCCAGCGGCCGACGTAGTCGCCGCTGCAGAACGCGTTCATCCAGCGCTGCACGCCGATGTCCGTGGCGCGCGGCCCGAACATCCGGCCGTTGCGCGCGAGCACCCACGCGTAGAGCCCCGGAAAGCGCGCGCCGTACAGCTGGCGCAGCGGGCAGCCGAGCGTCAGCAGGCTGACCGGCGGCAGCGCCTTGCCGTTGACGAGCGGCGTGTCGTCGGCGGTCGGCGCGCGCTGCCCGCGGCTGGACAGGAAGCGCAGCAGCTCCGCGCTGATCACCGTGCCCTGGCTGTGCGACACGACGACGATGCGGTCGTAGCCCTGCGCGCGCACGTGCTCGAGCAGCGCGGCGTAGCGCGAGAAGATGTGAGCGCGCGGGATGTCGGTGCGCGGGAACTCGCGGAAGTGGTTGTCGACGTCCATCGCCACGTCGAGCGGCGCGCGCAGCGCCGGGATGCGGCGCGACAGCTGGCCGCCGAGCGCCGACAGCGCCGCGCCGACGCCGGCGGCGCCGAACACCGCGGCCTGCAGCGGCGTGAACAGCGTCTGCGACACGCCGGACACGCCTTGCTCGAAGGCCGCCAGCACCGCGACCACGCTCGCCAGGCCCATGCCGTCCAGCCACCGGTTGACCATGTCGTGTTCGAAGACCGTGGTCAGGAACAGCGCGGCGATGCCCAGGCTCAGCGTCACCCCGAGCGCGCTGATGACGGCGACGACGAGATCGAGCCGCCGATAGCCGGCCGTCAGCCAGCGGCCCAGCGCGCGCGCGTGCTGCGTCCGCTGGCGCAGCGTCGCGCGCGCATGCACGGGGTGGCGCTTGTCCAGCTCCTGCTGGTGCGCGTCGCGCCGCGAGTCGACGATCAGCTTGAGTTCGGCGAGCACGCTGGGCGCGAACATCGTCAGCAGGTAGGCCACCAACATCAGCAGCAGCGTCGCCAGCAACGAGAACGCGCTGGTGCTCTTGACGTAGCGGTCGTCGAGCACCGACTTCGCGCTCGGCATGGCCTGCTTCGTCGCGGCCTTCTTCGCATCCTTGCTGGTCCAGATGCACGCGTTCTGGCCCGCGGTCGGCGCTGGTATCGCGGCGCCGGAGGCCGGCTCCATCGCGAAGATGCAGGGACGGTAGCCGGCGCCTTCGACCGAGGCGTCGAGCACGTTGTCGACCAGCGCCCAGACCGTCATCGTCACCGCGAGGAACATGCCGAACGACACGGTGATGCCGAGCCGGCCGGTGGCGATGCTCGCGCGCGACGCGTAGCCCGACTCGGCGCGCGCGAGCTGGCCGGCGACGAACCAGGCCACCAGCAGCGGCCCGGCCACGATCCACCACCACTTGATCAGCAGCAGCACGGCCTCGGTCGTGAACAGCGCGGCGTGCACCCACACGTCGCGCCAGGCCGGCGCGGTGCCGGCCTGCGTCTCGTGCACGGCGCTGCCCAGCATCAGCAGCGCGGAGGCGATCCACATCCAGCGGCCCACGACGTGCACCAGCGGGAAGCGGTCGTCCGCGATGCGCAGCGCGAACTCGTTGATCGCGGTCAGGATCGCAAGCAGGGTGGCCGCCGTGATCCATTGCAGCAGCCCCGGCGCGAATGCGAGCGCGAGCCCGGTGACGGCGATGATCGCCAGCGGCGCGGCGAACTGCAGCCACTTGCCGTCGCCGCGCCGGTAGATCAGGCGCAGCACGGCGAAGACGGCCAGCACGATCGCGACGCCGCGATGCAGCCACGTCTCGCGCAGCGCCACCACGGCCGCATCGGCGGCGGCGTCCGGCGCGACGCCCGAGGTGAAGCCGAGCGCCACCAGCAGCACGCCCAGCAGCGCGAGCTGCGTGAACAGCAGCGCCAGCCCGTTGACGAACAGCCAGTCGAGCCCGATCTGCAGGCACGCGACGGCGTTCCATGCGCCCGCGAACATGCGTCGCCAGCGCGCCTGCGGGCTGCGCGCACGCGCGAGCTGGCCCCACATCTCGTCGACGGTCTCGCGCCCGAGCTTGGACAGCCGGAAGACGAGCGTGAACAGCTCCGAGACGATGCGCGGCATCGAGCCGGACAGGCGCGAGAGATCGGCCCAGTACATCTCGAAGACGTCGACGCGCGTGGCGCCGTCGTCGTCGTCGCCGTCGAGCTCGTCGGGCCCGCGGTCATGGCGTTGCAGCGAGATGCACGTCGTGTCGTAGCTCTCGGGCGTCGCGCCGTTGCGCACGTGCTTGGCGAGCAGGTAGTTCGTGACGGCGATGCCGCGGTCGGCCTCGGTGGGCGGGGCGGCGATGTCGGACGGCCCGATGGCGTGCGGCGCCGCGGCGCCGTCGACGACGGCCGGCGCCGGCGGCGCGGCCCAGCGCTCGCGCTGGAAGTCCGAGCGCGTCGACTGCAGCAGCGACTTCATCAGCGGCCGATCCTCGCCCTTGGGCGTGGCCGGCATGGCCTGCGCCGCCTGCGGCGCCGCCCCGGGCTGCGGCGGCAGCGGCGCGACGCGCAGCGTCAGGTCCTCGGAGGACGACGACGTGTAGCACGTGCCCTCCGGCGCCGAGGACACGAGCAGGTCCACGACGGCGCGCGCGGTCTCGCCGGGCTGCTGGTCGGCCACGCCGTGGACGACGATGACGGCAACGCGGGGGATGGTCAATCGGGACTCCTCGGTGCGGCGCGACCGCGGAACGCCGCGGGCCGCCCACCATAGTGAGCGCCTCCTGCAGCGTCAAGCCGAGGCGACCCCTTGACCAGGGGCCGGGTGGACGGGCGTCAGGCCGCCGAGCCCGCCGCGAGCGCGCCCAGCTCGCCGGACTCGCGCGCCTTGCGGCCGTAGACCAGCTCGAACAGCGGGCTCGCCATCATCGTCGTGACGATGGCCATCAGCACCAGCATCGAGAACAGCGCCGGGCCGATGATGCCCTTCTGCAGGCCGATGTTGATGATGATCAGCTCCATCAGGCCGCGCGAGTTCATCAGCGCGCCGATGCCCAGCGCGGTGCGGTTGTCCTCGCCGGCCAGGCGCGCGGCCAGGTAGCAGGCGCCGCCCTTGGCCAGCACGGAGGCGACCAGCACGACCAGCGCCACCAGCAGCAAGTGGCCGGAATTGACCATGTCCATGCGGGTGTTCAGGCCCGAGAAGGTGAAGAACATCGGCAGCAGCAGGATCACCGCCAGCGGTTCGATCTTCTTCTTCAGCTCCGCGGCGAACAGCCCGCGCGGCATCACCGCGCCGAGGATGAAGCCGCCGAAGATCGCGTGGATGCCGATGGCGTCCATCAGGAAGGCCGACAGGCAGAACAGCGCCATCGTGAACCCCAGCACGGTATGGCTCATGTGGCCTTCGCGCTCGACGATGCGGCCCAGCGGCGCCAGCAGGCGGCGTCCGAACAGCATGATGAAGGCGCCGTAGACCAGCGCGCCGCCGATGGCCAGGATGGCGACGCCCGGGCCGGCGCCGAAGGTGGCCAGCACGACCGCCAGCACGCACCACGAGGCGGCGTCGTCGAACGCGCCGGCCGTCAGCGACAGCGTGCCCAGCGCCGTGTCTGCCAGGCCGCGCTCGTTGATGATGCGCGCGAGCATCGGGAAGGCGGTCAACGCGATGCAGGCGCCCATGAACAGCGTGGCGTCGGCCTGCGAGATGCCGGCCGCGAACAGGCCGGGAATGCCCAGCAGCGTCGGTGTGATCAGGAACGCGAAGAAGAAGGGCGCGGCGATGCCGGCCAGCGACACGCCCATCGCGCTGCGCGCCTTGGCCTTGAAGTGGCCCAGCTGCAGCGTGGTGCCGACCAGGAACATGTACAGCCCGACGCCCAGCTGCGCGCCCGTGTAGAGCACGTTGCGCGTCTCCTTCGGGAACAGCGTCGCCTGCAGGTCGGGCGACAGCATCCCCAGCAGGGACGGGCCCAGGCACACGCCGGCGATCATCTCGCCCACCACCTGCGGCTGCGCCAGGAACTTGCGGCCCAGCCAGCCGCACAGGCGGCAGGCGAGCAGGATCACCGCCAGTTGCAGGAAGAAGTGGATGCTGAAGTCGCCCGGGGCGAAGGTCTTCGTGCCGGCGACCGTCGTCGGGCCGTGGGCGACGAACACGTCGCGCACGATGTCCAGCAGGCTGGGGTCGTCCATGGTCATGGGAGGATCCTCTTGTCTCGTCTCTGTCTTGTTGGTGGCAGCGCTTTCAGGCCGTCCAGCGAAACTTTGCCAGCGTGCGCGACGATGTCGAGTGGGGTTGACCGACTTGTACCGACTTACCTACCTGTGATTTGCTAATATGCAGGTACGTAGGTACAAGGCCGTCGCCATGAAGCTCATTTCCAGCCGTGAATTCAACCGCGACGTCAGCCTCGCCAAGCGCGCCGCGCACGTCGAGCCGGTGTTGATCACCGACCGCGGGCAGCCCACGCACGTGCTGATGAGCATCGCCGACTACCGGCGCTTCACGGGCGAGAGCGAGAACATCCTCGAGATCCTCGCGATGCCGCAGCCCGCCGAGCTCGATGTCGACGACCTGTCGGACGGCGCCTGGGATCACCGCGAGAGGATCGAGTGATGTACCTGCTCGACACGGGCGTCGTGCTGGAGCTGCGCAAGGCGAAGTCCGGCCAGGCCGATCCGGGCCTCGCGGCCTGGGCCGGCGGCATCGCGCGCCAGAAGCTGTTCATCTCGGCGCTGAACCTGCTGGAGATCGAGAACGCGGCGGCGCGCCTCGGCCGCAAGGATCGCGCGGCCGGACTGGCGGTGCGCCAGTGGATCGACGACCACGTGATGCCCGCGTTCGAAGGCCGCGTGCTGCCGGTCGACGCCGCCGTCGTGCGGCGCCGCGCGCAGCTGCCGTACGCGAACACGCGCGACGGCCTGCTGGCCGCCACCGCGCTGGAGCACGGGCTGACCTTCGTCACGCGCAAGGTCTCGGCCTTCCGTGCCGGCCGCGTCAAGCTGCTCAATCCGTCGGGCGCCAGCGCGCAGCCCGTGGCCGAGGACGACGAGGACTGGGGCCAGGGCGCGCAGACCGGCCACCTGTGGCTGAAGAACCTGTACGTGAGGGCCTGACGTGACGCAGCCTCTGGCGACGAACAAGCGCCGCATCCTGATCGTCGGCGGCGGCACGGCGGGCTGGTTGACCGCCGCATACCTGGGCAAGTATCTGGCGCTGTCGGAGCGCAGCCATCTGGAGGTGACGGTGCTGGAGTCGCCGGAGATCGGCGTCATCGGCGTCGGCGAGGGCACGTTCCCGACGATACGCACGACGCTGCAGTTCCTCGGCATCGACGAGAAGCGCTTCATCCGCGAGACCTCCGCGACCTTCAAGCAGGGCATCCGCTTCGTCGGCTGGGCGCAGGCGCCGGGCGGCGGAGCGCACGACGAGTTCCTGCATCCGTTCGAGGCGCCGTTCTACACCGAGGGCACGAGCCTGGTGCCCTACTGGCTGCTGCAGGACGAGGCCACGCGCGCGCCGTTCGCGCAGGCCGTGACGATCCAGCAGCGCGTGGCCGCGGCACGGCGCGCGCCCAAGCGCGCGCACGAGGCCGCCTACGCAGGCCCGCTGAACTACGCGTACCACTTCGACGCGATCAAGCTCGCCAAGGTGCTCGCGGAGCGTGCGCGGGAGCTGGGCGTCCGGCACGTCGAGGCGACGCTCAGCGGCGTCGTGCGCGACGAATCGGGCGCGATCGCGCAGATCGACACGCTGCAGCACGGCGCCTTCAGGGCCGACCTCTACGTCGATTGCACCGGCTTCCGCGCCGAGATGATCGGCCCGGCGCCGGGCGCGACGTTCAAGTCCGTCCGGCAGCACCTGTTCGCCGACCGCGCGCTCACCTGCAAGCTGCCGGTCGGCACCGACGCGCCGCTGGAAAGCTGCACGATCGCCACGGCGCACGAGGCCGGCTGGACCTGGGAGATCGGCCTCAACGGCTCGCGCGGCATCGGCTGCGTCTATTCCAGCGATCACATGACGGACGACCGCGCCGCGCAGATCCTGCACGACTACGTCGGCGCCGGACGCGGCGACCTGGCGACACGGCGCATCCCGTTCGCGGCCGGCTGGCGCGAGAAGCAGTGGGTGAAGAACTGCGTGGCGGTGGGCCTGTCGGCGGGCTTCCTGGAGCCGCTGGAATCGACCGGGCTGGTGCTGATCGAGGCGGCCGTCGGCATGATCGCGGAGATGTTCCCGCACGGCGGCCCGATCGAGGCGCCCGCGCGCCGCTTCAACGAGCTGATGACGGCGCGCTTCGACAACATCGTCAACTTCCTGAAGCTGCACTACTGCGTGAGCCGGCGCGAGGAGCCGTTCTGGCGCGACAACGCGGACGTCGCGTCGATCCCCGAACGCCTCGCCGAATTCCTCGACCAGTGGAAGTACCGGCCGCCGGGCCGCTTCGACTTCATGCTCGACACCGAGACCTTCGCGTTCTTCAACTACCAGTACATCCTGTACGGCATGGGGTATCGCACCGACATGAGCGCCGCTCGTGACGATTTCACGCAGGTCGATGCGGCGGAGAGGCTGTTTGCGAAGATCCGGCGCTTTGGCGACCGGGCGTTGGCTGACTTGCCGGATCATGGGGCGTTGATCCGGCAGATCAACGCGCTGGCGAGTCTTTCCGCTGCCTAGTCACACGACGGAGTCCCACGGCGCCGAGAGCCTCAGCGCCCCGTGAATGATCCCGACCATCGAATACGTCTGCGGGAAATTCCCCCACAGTTCGCCGGTGTCCGGATTCATGTCCTCGCTCAGGATCCCGAGCGGGTTGCGACGGGCAAGCAAAGCCTCGAAGGCCTCGCGCGCCTCGTCGCGCCGCCCGATGCGGGCGAGCGCGTCGACGCGCCAGAACGAGCAGATGTTGAACGTGGTCTCGGGCCGCCCGAAGTCGTCGGCCGCCTCGTAACGCCGCATGAACGGACCGTCGCACAGCGTCTTCTCCATCGCCTCGACGGTGCTGATGAAGCGCGGGTCGTTGGGCGGCACGAAGCCGACCTCGCCCATCAGCAGCACGCTGGCGTCGAGCTCGCTGCCGCCGAAGCTCTCCGCGTAGGCCTGGCGCTTCTCGTTCCACGCGAACTGCAGGATCTTCGAGCGGATCACGTCGGCGCGGTCGCGCCAGAACGTCGCGCGTTCGCGCAGCGCGAGACTGGTCGCGATGTGCGCGAGGCGGTCGCACGCGGCCCAGCACATCAGCGACGACGACGTGTGGATGCGGGCGCGCGTGCGCAGCTCCCAGATGCCGGCGTCGGGCTGGTCGTGCAGGCGCCAGGCCTGCTCGCCCATCGTCTCCAACGCCGCGAAGTCGGACGCGTCGCCGCGCCGGAACAGGCGGTGGTCGTGGAAGGACTGCGCCGACGCGAGGATGATGTTGCCGTAGGTGTCGTGCTGGAAGTGCTCGTGCGCCTGGTTGCCGATGCGCACCGGCCCCATGCCGCGATAGCCCTGCGCCTGCGGCACGAAGGACTCGGCGAGCTCGCGCTCCAGGCCGATGCCGTACAGCGGCTGCACGTGGCCCGAGCCGGCCTCCTTGTGCAGCACGTTGGTGAGCCAGCCGAGGTACTTCTCCATCGTGCCCACTTCCGACAGCCCGTTGAGCGCGCGCACGACGAAGAACGCGTCGCGCAGCCAGCAGAAGCGGTAGTCCCAGTTGCGGCCGCTGTTCGGCGCCTCGGGCAGGCTGGTCGTCATCGCCGCGACGATGGCGCCGGTCTCCTCGTACTGGCAGAGCTTGAGCGTGATGGCCGCGCGGATGACGGCGTCCTGGTATTCGAGCGGCAGCGCGAGGCGGTGCGTCCAGTGGCGCCACATCAGCGAGGTCTGGTCCTCGAACTCGCGCGCCGTGTCGTCGATGGCGCCGGCCATGGTCTCGTCGGCGCCGAGGAACAGGCTCATCTCGCGATCGAGCGCGAACCAGGTGCCGTCCATCAGGTAGGTGATGGGCACGCTGGTGTTCAGGCGCAGCGTGATCTCGGGCATCACGAAGCGCACGTGGTGGCTGCCGCGCGTGACCTGCGGCTGGTCGGCGCCCCAGCCCCCGTGCGGGCGCACCGTGACGCGCACGCGCGGGCGGCCGGATAACGGGCGGATGCGTCGGACAAGCTGCGCCGGGCGGAACACGCGGTCGCGCGTGACGAAGCGCGGCGCGAAGTCGACCACCTCGACGCACTGTCCCTGTGCATCCCACATCCGGGTGCGCAGGATCGCGGTGCCGTGGTCGTAGGACTGCTCGCTGCGCGCCAGCCCTTCGATCTCAATGGCCATTGCACCGGACTCGGGTACACCGTTTGCCGACTGCAGCAACGCGTCGAACACGGGCGTGCTGTCGAAGCGCGGCATGCAACACCACACCACGTGGGCCGTGGCATCGACCAACGCACTGATGGCGCAGTTGCCGATCATCGCCAGATCCAGCGAGGCGGCGGGCGCGTTCGAAACGACGGAGGGACTGCTCATGTTTGTCGGGCGCCTTCTGTGGCAGATATTGGATCGTCCATTGAACAAAGATAGAAACCCCGGGGCGTTGGTTCCGCCGGCAAGCGCCGGGCCCGCCTTCCTCTACTGGCCGATCGTACAGACGATCCGGCTGCAACTTCGTTTCCTGCTGCCGCTGATCGCCGTGGTGATCGCCACGGCCTATCTCGTACTGCCGGTGGTCGACGGCGTCACGCTGCGCTGGTTCGCGCGCGACCTCGACAGCCGCGGCGCCGTCGTGGCCAACGCCTTGTCCGACTCGGTGGTGGAGGCGATGCGCGCCAACCGGCCCAAGCAGCTCGAGAAGCTGTTCGACCGCGCGTTGCAGGACGAGCGCCTGTTCGCGATCGGCCTGTGCAGCCCGGACGGCCAGATGCTGGTGCGCACGCCCGCGTTTCCGGCCGATCTCAACTGCTTCGATGCGCTGCAGATCAGCTCCCGGCGCGACCCGCGGCTGATGCTCAATGGCGGCCCGGTGCACGTGGCGATGCACGACGTCATCGACCAGCCGCATCCGGTCGCGTCCGCGGACGCGGCGAGCGACGTCGCGAGCGCGCCGAGCGCGGCCGGCGGCGCGTCCGCTGCGGACGACGGTGCGGCGGTGGCCGCCGCGGCCGCGGCGTCGGAGGCGACGGCGCAGACCGCGCCCGTGACGGTCGGCCGCCTGGTGCTGCTGCACGACCTGAGCTTCATCGAGAAGCGCAGCCAGGACACGCGGCGCTACCTGGTCGGCCTGATCGCCGCGCTGGGCCTGGTGATGGCGCTGATCACGATGGTCGTGGCGCAACTGAGCTGGCGCGGCTGGGTCGCCGGCGTGCGCGCGCTGCTGCGCGGCGAAGGCATCATCAGTCCGATGAACGGCTCGTCGTCCGCGACGTCGGTGGAGCTGCAGCCCTTCGCGGCCGACCTGCGCGAGCGCCTGCGCGATCTCGAGGACGAGTACCGCCGCATGCAGGGCCCCGAGGCCGACTGGAGCGCCGAGCGCCTGCAGGCGCTGCTGATGACGCAGCTGCGCGGCGACCAGGTGATCGTCGTCTCGAATCGCGAGCCCTACATCCACGAGCATGCGAAGGACGGCAGCATCATCGTCAAGCGCCCGGCCAGCGGCCTCGTGACGGCCGTCGAGCCGGTGATGCGCGCCTGCTCCGGCACCTGGATCGCGCACGGCAGCGGCGACGCCGACCGCGAGGTGGTCGACGCCAACGACCGCGTCGCGGTGCCCCCGGGCCAGGACGACTACCAGCTGCGCCGCCTGTGGCTGACGGCCGAGGAGGAGCAGGGCTACTACTTCGGCTTCGCCAACGAAGGCCTGTGGCCGCTGTGCCACGTGGCGCACGTGCGCCCGGTGTTCCGCGAGTCGGACTGGGAGGCCTACAAGGCCGTCAACCAGCGCTTCGCCGACGCCGTCGTGGCCGAGGCGCGCAGCGAGGATCCGATCGTGCTGGTGCAGGACTACCACTTCGCGCTGCTGCCCGCGATGATCCGCGAGAAGCTGCCCAACGCCACGATCCTCACCTTCTGGCACATCCCCTGGCCCAACCCCGAGTCGTTCGGCATCTGCCCGTGGCGGCGCGAGATCCTGCAGGGCATGCTGGGCTCGACCATCCTCGGCTTCCACACGCGCTTCCACTGCAAGAACTTCATCGAGACGGTCGACCGCTTCCTCGAGGCGCGCATCGAGCACGAGCATTCGACGATCTCGTTCCAGGAGGACGAGACGCTGGTGGAGGCCTACCCGATCTCGATCGAGTGGCCCACCGACGCGACGATCGCGAGCTGGCCGTCGGTGCCCGAGGCGCGCCGCATCGTGCGCGAGCGCCTGGGCCTGCAGCCGGACACGACGCTGGCGGTCGGCATCGACCGCTTCGACTACACCAAGGGCATCCTCGAGCGCCTCAACGCCGTGGAGCGGCTGCTCGAGAAGCACCCCGAGTGGATCGAGCGCTTCGTCTTCGTGCAGGTGGCCGCGCCCACGCGCAGCTCGCTGGAGGAGTACAAGAACTTCCAGGAACGCGTCGAGCGGTTGACGCTGCGCATCAACGAGCGCTTCGGCCGCCCCGGCTACCAGCCGGTGCACCTGCTGGCGCAGCACCACGACAGCCACGCCGTCAACGAGCTGCTGCGTGCAGCGGACATGTGCATCGTCACCAGCCTGCACGACGGCATGAACCTGGTCAGCAAGGAGTTCGTGGCCGCGCGCGACGACGAGCAGGGCGTGCTGATCCTGAGCCGCTTCGCCGGCGCGGCGCGCGAGATGACCGAGGCGTTGATCGTCAACCCGTACCACGTCGAGGAGACCGCGGACGCGCTGCACCGCGCCGCGACGATGCCCGCGGCCGAACAGCGCGCGCGCATGACCAGCCTGCGCGCGACGGTGCGCGAGTTCAACGTGTTCCGCTGGGCCGGCCGCATGCTCACCGATGCGGGACGCTGGCGGCTCAAGGCGCGTGTCGACGCGCGCGTGGCACGCTATCGCCACGCCGGCGATCCCGACCAGCGAGGCCTGTGATGCCGGACACCAAACCCGTGATGTTGCGGCCGCTTCTCGGCCAGCAGGGCCTCGCGGCGCTGACCTCGCTGGTGCGATCGCCCGCGCTGTTCGCGTTCGACTTCGACGGCACGCTGGCGCCGATCCGGCCGCGGCCCGACGACGTGCAGGTCTCCGCGACGATCGCGCTGCGCCTCGAGAAGCTGGCGCGCCTGCGGCCCGTGGCCATCGTCACCGGCCGCCGCATCGCCGACGTGCGCGAACGCCTCGGCTTCGTGCCGTCGTGGATCGTCGGCAACCACGGCGCCGAGGACGACGGCGACCCCGACGCCGCCGCGCACGCGCAGCAGGCGCTCGACGCGCTGCGCGAACGCCTGCGCGAGCGCGCGGACGGCCTCGCCGGCGCGGGCGTCGCCATCGAGGACAAGGGCCAGTCGCTCGCGCTGCACTTCCGCACCGCGCCCGATCGCGACGCCGCCAGCACGATGATCGAGGACGTGCTGGCCGGCTTCACGGCGACGCTGCACGTGTTCGGCGGCAAGCTGGTCTACAACGCGGTGGCCGCTGACGCGCCCGACAAGGCCGTGGCCGTCCATCGCCTGATCGCGCGCGCCGGCGTGCAGTCGGCGTTCTTCGCCGGCGACGACGTCAACGACGAGCCGGTGTTCGCCGCCGCGCAACCCGGCTGGGTGACCGTGCGCATCGGCTGCGAACGCCGCGCGTCGGCGGCGCGCTTCTGCATCGACGGCCCGCACGAGATGGCGGGCGTGCTCGATCGCATCCTGGCGTTGATCGGCTGAGGGCGTCCGTTCAGAGCCCGCGCTGCGGCAACGCCAGCGTCTTCAGCGCGAAGCGGCCGTCGTTCTGGAACAGCCAGACCTCGAGGAAGCCCTCGCGGTGCAACTGCTCGGACGTGGGCGCGGACACCTCCAGCGTCCTGGCGAGATGCGCCACGCTCGCCAGCGCCTTGCGTGTCAGCTCGGGCTGTTCGTCGTTCTCGCGCACCACTTCGCCAGTCCAGTGCCCGAGCTCGTTGAGCTTGACGCGCAGCACGACGACCGCGCGCAGCAGCGGCTGCGGCCTGTCGCGGTTGATGTCGGGGCCGGCGTCCTCGTAGACCAGCTGGGCGAAGTCGTGCCGCACCTGTTCGAGGCTCTCGGCGCGCACGCCGGCAGTACAGGCGAGGATGGCTCCGACGATGCAGAGCGAACGGGCGAGCTGGCGCATGGGCGACTCCTGGACGGCGGGGAAGACTGTCCCGCCACGCCTCGTTCATCGGCGTCGTCCGAACGGAATCGAGATCGCCGCTGCGTAAAGTCGGATCGCCGTTGACGTCTGGTCACGGCTGTTCCAGCCCGACACGGATCTCGACCGCGGCCTGAATCCGGGCCCTATCGGCACGACCGGTTAGCCTTGCATCCATGGATTCCCTGATCGCCGCCTCCGCCCGCGCGCTTGCCGCGGGAGACGCCCTCGGCGCGCTGAAGCGCGTCGCGCTGCGCGACGACCCGCCGGCGCTGGCGCTGCGCGGCATCGCGATGGCGCAGCTCGGCGACTACGCGCGTGCTCGCGAGCTGCTCAAGCGTGCCGCGCGCGCCTTCGGCTCGCACGAGGAGCTGGCGCGGGCGCGCTGCATCGTGGCGGAGGCCGAGGTCGCGCTGGCGATGCGCGACTTCGCGGGCTCGCCGCGCGAGCTGGTGGCGGCGTCGGCGACGCTGGAGGCGCACGCCGATCGCGGCAACGCGATGCAGGCGCGCCTGATCGCGGCGCGCCGGCTCCTGTTGCTGGGACGCCTGGCCGAGGCCGCCGGCGCACTGGGTTCGTTGACCGCCAGCGCGCTGACGCCGTCGCTGGCCGCGGTGGCCGAGCTGAGCACGGCCGAACTGGCGCTGCGCTCGCTGCGCGTCGCGCAGGCGCAGGCGGCGCTCGCGCGCGCGCACGAGGCCGCGTCGCGCGCGCGCGTGCCCGCGCTGCTGGCCGAGGTGGCGCGCGCCCGCGAGGCCTTCGATCGTCCGGCCGCACGCCGCCTCGATGCGTCGGGCGAGCGGTCGCTGCGTCTAGCCGATGTGGCCGCGCTGCTGGCGTCCGGTGCGCTGGTGGTGGACGCGTGCCGGCGTGGCGTCGGTGTCGGCGACGAATGGCGTTCGCTCGCGCGCCGGCCCGTGCTGTTCGCGCTCGCACGCGCGCTCGCGCAGGCCTGGCCGGGCGACGTCGACCGCGAGACGCTGATCGCCGGCGCGTTCGGCTTTCGCGATCCCGACGAGACGCATCGGGCGCGGCTACGCGTCGAGATCGGCCGGCTGCGCGCGCTGGTCCAGGACATGGCCGCGATCGAGGCGACCGCGCGCGGCTTCGCGCTGCGGCCGCACGCCGCGCACGCCGTCGCGGTGCTTGCGCCGCCGATCGAGGGCGAGCAGGCGTCGCTGGTGGCGCTGCTGTCGGACGGCGCGCCGTGGTCGACGTCGGCGCTCGCGCTGGCGCTCGGCGCCAGCCAGCGCACGGTGCAACGCGCGCTCGCCGAGCTGGAAATCGAGGGCCGCGTGCGTGCGCTCGGCCGTGCGCGCGCACAACGCTGGCTGGCGCCGCCGCTGACGGGATTCACGACGATCTTGTTACTCCCCGCCGCGCTGCCGTCTGAGTAGAGTCACTTCCATCGCGCCACCTCCGGCGCAGCCAAGGACTCGACGATGACTTCCAGGAAATCCCAGGCCAGCAAGCGCCCCGCCGAGATCGTGCGCGAGTACGGCCCGTTCGACGACGCGAAGAACGTCGGCGGCGTCAGTTTCGACGGCCACCGCATCTGGGCGGCCACCGGCCCCGCGCTGGTGGCCATCGATCCGGCCAGCGGCGAGCAGACGCGCCGGCTGGAGCGCGTCGCCGACGCCGGCACCGCGTTCGACGGCAGGCACCTGTGGCAGATCGCCGAGCAGCGCATCGACAAGATCGACCCGGCCACCGGCCGCGTGCTGGGCTCGATCCCGGCACCCGGCAAGGGCGGCGACTCCGGCCTCACCTGGGCCGAAGGCAGCCTGTGGGTGGGCCAGCACCGCGATCGCAGGATCCACCAGATCGACCCCGCGACCGGCGCCATCGTGCGCACGATCGAGTCCGACCGCTTCGTCACCGGCGTGACCTGGGTCGACGGCGAGCTGTGGCACGGCACCTGGGAGGGCGACGAGAGCGAGCTGCGCCACATCGATCCGGTCGGCGGCGCCGTGCTCGAGCGCCTGGAGATGCCGCCGGGCACCGGCGTCAGCGGGCTCGAGTCCGACGGCGGCGATCTCTTCTATTGCGGCGGCGGCAAGAGCGGCAAGGTGCGCGCGGTGCGCCGTCCGGCGAAGGTGCTCGCCTGACCAGTCATTCAAGCGGACAGATGTCCCGTCCGACCAACCCAAGGAGCACACCATGAACACGATCACGCTGCCCGGCAGCGGCGCCCATCATCCCGTCGTCTCGCGCGACGACTGGCTCGTGCAGCGGCGCGAGCTGCTGGAACGCGAGAAGGCGCTGACGCGCCAGCGCGACCAGATCGCGCGCGACCGCCGCGCGCTGCCCTGGGTGCGCGTCGACAAACCCTACACCTTCGACACGCCCGCCGGCCGCCGCACGCTGGCCGAGCTGTTCGACGGCCGGCGCCAGCTGATGGTGCAGCACTTCATGCTCGCGCCCGGCTGGGAGCAGGGCTGCAAGAGCTGCTCGTTCATGGCCGACCATCTGATCGGCGCGCAGATCCACCTGCAGCAGCGCGACCTCACGCCCATCCTCGTCTCGCGCGCGCCGCTGGCGGAGATCGAGCGCTTCCGGCAACGCATGGGCTGGCAGTTCGCGTGGGCGTCGTCGCACGGCAGCGACTTCAACCTCGACTTCCACGTCAGCTTCCCGCCCGAGAGCCGCGTCGCCGGCGAGGTCGACTACAACTACCGCATGACGGCCTTCCCGCAGGAAGAGGCGCCGGGCATCAGCTTCTTCTACAAGGACGACGCGGGCGAGGTGTTCCACACGTACTCGACCTTCGGCCGCGGCGTCGAGGCGATGATGATGACCTACGACATGCTGGACATGGCGCCGCAGGGCCGCGGCGAGGAGCAGGACGGCTACGGCATGCAATGGGTGCGCCACCACGACCGCTACGAGTCGGCGCCGGCCTCCGCGTCGGCCTCGTCCTGCTGCGCCTCGCGCGCCTGAGCGGGAGACGCGGCGTGACCGGCCTCTGGCCCTGGCTGGCGGTGGCGGGCGTCGGCGCGCTGCACGGCCTCAACCCGGCCACCGGCTGGGCGTTCGCGGCCGCACGGGGCGTGCGCGGCGGCGGGCATGCGCACGCGTGGCGCGCGCTGGCGCCCATCGCGATGGGCCATGCCGCGTCGGTCGCGCTGATCGCCGCGCTGGCGACGCTGGGGTTCGTCGCGCAACGCGGCGTGCTGCCCTGGCTCGCGGGCGGCCTGGCCGTCTTCGTGGCGGCCGTCCACGTGTCGGGCCACCTGCCGCAACGCCTGCACGCGGCGGCCGCACAGGCCGGCCTCGCGCTGTGGTCGTTCACGATGGGCCTCGCGCACGGCGCCGGCATGATGCTGGTGCCGGCGCTGATCCCGCTGTGCCTGTCGGGCTCGCCGGCACGCGAGATCACGGCGTCGGGGTCGATGCTGCTCGGGCTGGCGGCCGTGGCGGTGCACATGGCGGCGATGTTGGCGGTGACGACCGGGATGGCCGCGGCGGCGTGCGTCGGATGGGCGGGTGTCGGGCGCTGGGCCGACGTGAGTCGGCGAGGGTCGATGTAGAGACCGCTGACTGTCCCGCGACGTCGCTCAGTGCGTGCCCAGCGGGGACAACTCGAATCCGGTCAGGCCATGCGCGGCGATCTCCGCCTCGAGCAGCTTCTTCGCCTCGTCGTTGACATAGATCCGGATGCGCACCGTGCGCGGATCCTTGAAGACCGCAGGGCCGGCCGGCAAGGCATCTGCTCGAAACGCTTCCTTGAGGAGGGAGCCGGACGAACGCCTCTCCGAACGTTCCGGGTCGATGCAGTCGATCACCCGAGTGACGTTGTAGAAGTATTCGACCGCGCCGTCGACCTTGGCCTCGGGCAACTGGCCGAATTGCGCCAGGAAGGGCCCCAGCGCGTCGACGGCCTTCTGGTTGAGCACGAGCGAGCCGGCCAGCAGCAGGCTGGCGTCGCCGCGCGGCAGATGCTTCTTCTTCGGCCCTTCCTGGTAGACCTCGACCGTCGGGCGCCTCTTCCACTGCCTGGGCGTACCGTCGAATTCGAAGATGCCCGAATTCACCTGCGCATCGCTGGGCACCAGCGGAGCGAATTCATCCGGCGAGTGCGTTCTCAGTTCCCAGATCGACATGGTCAGGCCTTCTTGTAGGGGAACGTGCCGGCGACCATGTCCGCGCGCATGCCCTGGAGCTCGGCGCGGCCTGCCGCGGCGGGTTCGGTGCGGCGGCCGCTCAGGCGCGCAGCGACCTCGAGGTGGTACAGCCTAGTGTGGATCGGCGAATGCGCGTTCGCCTTCTCGAGGCCGGGAATCTGCGCGCCGAACTGCTCGGGCAGGAAGACGCCGTTGTCCGCCGCCGAGCAGCTCGTTGGACATCAGCGTGAGTTCCATCATTTCGTCGGCGGGCAGGTTCAACGAGTCCCCGCCGCCCCTTGAAGGTTCCTTTGCCACGTTCTTCCCTGTGATCGACGCTTTCGCGGCGGGAACTATGCCTCGCTTGCTATCCCCAGTGCAACTGATGCACCCCCAGCAACCCGATCAACCCGATCGCGATCAGGTAGACGGCCACGATGTAGTGCAGGAGCTTGGGCATCACCAGGATCAGGATGCCGGCCAGCAGCGAGACCAGGGGTGTCAGGCTGAGATGGATGTTCACGAGTTGTCCTTTGTCTTCGATGTGGAGCTCGACGCGGCGTCGCATCGGCAGGCCGGCATGGTACCCAACCGGGCCGTGTCGTCTCTCATGGCGCGGTCGTCGACGGCGCTTGGCCGGAATCAGGCCGCGATGCCCGGCCGCCGCCACAGCGCCGTCACGCTGAACCCCGTCACCAGTGCCGTCCCGACGATCACGATGGCCGCGCCCACGAGCGTGTTCCAGCCGAGCGGCTCGCCGAGGAACACGTGACCCCACAGCACGCCGAACACCGGCACCAGGAACGTGACGGTCAGCGCGGAGGCGGCGCCGATGTCGGCGATCAGGCGGAAGTACAGCAGGTAGGCGACGCCGCTGCACAGCACGCCGAGGGCGAGCACGGCGAGCGCGATCGTCAGGCTGGGCATCGCGACCGGCGGAGCGAACGGCACGGCCGGCGCGATGAGCAGCGTCGCGGCCCACATGCTGCCGTGCGCGTTGGCGAATGGCTCGACCTTCTTCGCCGACTTCGCATAGTTGGTGGCGATGCCGTACGACAAGGTGGCGCCGAGGCCCAGCGCGATGGCGAGCGGCGCGCCCTCGCGCAGCGTGCCCGGATCGAAGCCGACCAGCAGCGCGACGCCGGCCACGCCCAGCGCCAGGCCCAGCAACGACCTGGGCGACAGCGCCGTGCGCGTCCAAACCGCGCCGATGACCGCGCCCCAGATCGGCGCCGTCGCGTTGAGGATGGACAGCAGCGACGCCGACAGCGTGCGCGCGGCGAACGCGAACAGCAGGAAGGGCAGGGCGGAGTTGAACAGGCCCAGCACGAGGTAGTGCCGTGCGTGGCGGCGCGCGTCCAGCGGCTTGCGCAGCAGCGCGCCGACGACCGCGAGGAACAGCGCCGCCGACAGCACGCGGCAGCCGATCAGCAGCACGGGCCCCAGCACCGGCGCGCCCAGCCGCATGAACAGGAACGACGCGCCCCAGATGGCGGACAGGGCGAGCAGGCGGACGAGGCTGGGGGCGGTCATGGGCGGCGGGTGTCGCGAAAGGCGGAGGACTTCATTGTCACGAAGGACGCCGATCCCATCCCGCCGTATTCGGACATGCAAATGACAGCGGCGAGCCACCGTCCTGCGCTCAGGGTTTCCGCGTCGCGGCGCGGCAATCGTTCGCGCGTCGAACTATCCTCGCCGTCTTCCCAAGGAGATCACATGGAACAACGACGACTCGGCGCCTCCGGCTTCCTCGTGCCGGCGCTCAGCCTGGGCACCGGCACCTTCGGCGGCGGCAACGAATTCTTCAAGGCCTGGGGCTCGACCGATGGCGACGGCGCGCGCAAGCTGGTCGACATCTGCCTCGAGGCCGGCCTCAACATGTTCGACTCGGCCGACATCTACTCGCGCGGCCTGGCCGAAGAGGTGCTGGGCAAGGCGATTGCCGGCCGCCGCGACAAGGTGATCGTGTCGACCAAGGCGACGTTCCGCATGGCCGACGGCCCGAACGACGTCGGCTCGTCGCGCTTCCACCTGCGCGCGTCGGTGGAAGGCTCGCTGAAGCGCCTGGGCACCGACTACATCGACCTGTTCCAGCTGCACGGCTTCGATGCGCTGACGCCGATCGAGGAGACGCTGCAGACGCTCGACGAGCTGGTGCGCGAGGGCAAGATCCGCTACCTCGGCGTGTCCAACTTCTCGGGCTGGCACCTGATGAAGTCGCTGTCGCTGTCCGAGAAGCATTCGCTGCAGCGCTACGTGGCGCACCAGGCCTACTACTCGCTCGTCGGCCGCGACTACGAATGGGAGCTGATGCCGCTGGCGATCGACCAGGGCGTGTCGGCGGTGGTCTGGAGCCCGCTGGGCTGGGGTCGGCTCACCGGCAAGATCCGGCGCGGCACGGGCATCCCGGCGCAGAGCCGGCTGCACGTGACGGCCGACATGGGGCCGCCGGTCGACAACGAATATCTGTTCAAGGTCGTCGACGCGCTGACGGAGGTCGGCGAGGAGGTCGGCAAGTCGGTGCCGCAGGTCGCGCTGAACTGGCTGCTGCAGCGTCCGACGGTCGCCAACGTAATCGTCGGTGCGCGCGACGAGAAGCAGCTGCGCGAGAACCTCGGTGCGGTCGGCTGGAACCTGACGCCCGCGCAGGTCAAGAAGCTCGACGACGCGAGCGCGGTGACGAAGCCGTATCCGTACTGGCACCAGGACGGTTTCCGCGAGCGCAACCCGGCGCCGGTGTGAGCTAACATCGCGACATGACTCGAATCATCGCCACGCCCAAGCCGCACGCGCCCTCGCGCGTGACGCGCGCGTGCGCGGGTTCGGTCAAAGCGAAAAAGCCGTTGCTCGTCTGACCGGGGCCGCGGTGCCGTCGTTCGGATGAGCGACGGAACCAGGCCCACGGAAGAAAGACTCACGAACTTCGCCTGCGTTGCGCGCTCCTCTCCACGACGGCCTTGTCCGGTCGTTGCTGAAAGGAAACCTGCGTGAGCCGCTCCATCGATTTTTCCGGGGTCTGGATCCCCCTCGTCACACCGTTTCGCGACCATCGCGTCGACTACGACGCGCTGTCCGCGCTCGTGCGGCGCCTGGCCGCCGACGGCGTCGCCGGCTTCGTCGTCTGCGCGACGACGGGCGAGGCGCCGCTGCTGTCCGATGACGAGCGCGTCGCCGTGCTCGGCGCCGTCAAGGCGAGCACGTCGCTGCCGCTGATCATGGGCGCGTCGGGCACGACGGCCGACGAGGTGCTGCGCCGCATCGACGCCGCGGCGCGCCATGGGCCGACGGCCTTCATGGTGACGCCGCCGCCGTACCTGCGGCCATCGCAGGACGCGTTGCAGGCCTTCTTCACGACCGTCGCCGACGCCTCGCCCGCACCGCTGGTCGTCTACGACATCCCGGCGCGCACCGGCGTGCGCATCGAGCTGGCCACGCTGCTCGCGCTGGCGGCGCACCCGCGCATCGTCGCGCTGAAGGACTGCGGCGGCCGCGTCGAACAGACCGAAGGCGTGATCGCCGATGGCCGGCTGCAGGTGCTGTGCGGCAACGACAGCGAGTGGTTCTCGACGCGCTGCCTCGGCGGCGCCGGCGCGATCGCCGCCAGCGCGCACGTCCGCACCGACCTGTTCGTCGCGTTCGACCGCGCGCTGGCGCGCGGCGATCTCGCCGCGGGCCGCGCGTTGTGGCGCCAGCTCAAGCCGCTGACCACGGGGCTGTTCGAGGAGCCGAGCCCGGCGCCGGTCAAGGCGCTGCTCGCGGCGCGGGGCGAGTGCGCGAACGAGTTGCGGGCGCCGATGACGGCGGCGTCGCCGGCGTTGACCGCGCGCTTGCAGGCGCTCGTGGCGACGTTGCCGGCAAGGGCCTGATCAGGCCTGCGATTCGAGGTGGTACGCCGTCGCGCGCTCCACCTCGTTCTTCGAGCCCAGGAACACCGCCACGCGCTCGTGCAGCTTGGCCGGCTGCAGGTCCATGATGCGCTGCTTGCCGTTGGTCGACGCGCCGCCGGCCTGTTCGACCAGGAAGCTCATCGGATTGGCCTCGTACAGCAGGCGCAGCTTGCCGGCCTTCTCGGGCTCGCGCTTGTCCCACGGGTACATGAAGACGCCGCCGCGGCTGAGGATGCGGTGCACGTCGGCCACCATCGAGGCCACCCAGCGCATGTTGAAGTCCTTGCCGCGCGGGCCGTCCTTGCCCTGCAGGCATTCGTCGATGTAGCGCGTGACCGGCGGCGCCCAGTGGCGCTGGTTGGACATGTTGATCGCGAACTCCTTGGTGTCGGCCGGGATCTGCACGTTCTCGGCGGTTAGCACCCACGAGCCCATCTCGCGATCGAGCGTGAACATCGCCACGCCGTCGCCCACCGTCAGCACCAGCATGGTCTGCGAGCCGTAGATGCAGTAGCCCGCGGCCGCCTGGTTCTTGCCGGCCTGCAGGAAGTCCTCCTCGGCCACGCCATGGTGATGGCCGACCTTCTTCAGCACCGAGAAGATGGTGCCGATCGACACGTTGACGTCGATGTTGGACGAGCCGTCGAGCGGGTCGAACAGCAGCAGGTATTCGCCCTGCGGATAGCGGTTGGGCACGACGTGGATGGTGTCCATCTCCTCGGAAGCCATCGCCGCCAGGTGACCGCCCCACTCGTTGGCCTCGATCAGCACCTCGTTGGAGATGATGTCCAGCTTCTTCTGCACCTCGCCCTGCACGTTCTCCGAGCCGGCCGAGCCCATCACGTCGCCGAGCGCGCCCTTGTTGACGGCGATGGCGATGTGCTTGCAGGCGCGGGCGACGACCTCGATCAGCAGGCGCAGCTGCGACGGAATGCGTCCGTGCTCGCGCTGCTGCTCCACGAGATACTGGGTGAGGCTGATCTTCTTGGGCATGGGGATCTTGGGAGAAGAGTTGATCTTTTGCGCGCTGCCGTGTCCGCTGCGGTGTCAGGTCTTGCAGTGCAACGGTGCCGGGCCTTTGCAGTGCAAGACCTGACACCGTTGCACTGCAAGACCTGACACCGCCTGGGGCGTTCAGTCCTTCAGGGCGCGGTCGACGACCTCGCGCACGTCCGGGCTCAGGTCCGTCTTCGCGGCAACCCGCGCGAGCGCCTCGCGCGCGGCGCCGCGGTACGGCTCGGCCAGGTTGCGCCAGCGGTCGAGCGCGCGCGCGAGGCGCGAGGCGACCTGCGGGTTGATGGCGTCGAGCTCGACCACCTTCTCGGCCCAGAACACGTAGCCCTTCGCGTCGGCGCGATGGAACGCCGCCGGGTTGAAGTTGCACAGCGACAGCAGCAGGCTGCGCACGCGGTTCGGGTTGTGCATCGAGAAGTCGGGGTGCTGCAGCAACGCCTTCACGTTGGCGAAGACGCGGCCGTCCTTCTCCGGCGCGCGCGCCTGCAGGCCGAACCACTTGTCGACGACCAGGGCCTCGTGGCGGAACAGCTCGTGGAAGCGAGCGAGCGCGGCCGCCGCGAGGTCCGAGTGCGCCATCACCAGTGCGCCGAGCGCGCCGAGGCGGTCGGTCATGTTGCCGGCGTCCTTGAAGCGCTGCCAGGCCTTGCCCGGCCACACGGCGTCGCCGCTGCGCGCCGCGTCGCGCACGAGCATCGCGAGCGCGAGATTGGCCAGTGCACGGCGTGCGCCCTGCGTGCCGTCCGGGCTGTAGCCCTCGACGACCTGGTGGCCGTCCCACGTGGCGATCCAGTCGTCGTGCAGGCGCGTGGCGAGCTGGTCCTGCATCTGCTGGCAGACCGCGTGCACGCGCTGCGGGTCGACCGGCACGGTCAGCTGCTCGGAGACGTAGGCCTCCGACGGCGGCGTCAGCACGAGCTCCTTGAACGCCGGATCGAGCGACGGGTCGCGCAGCACGGCGCGCATCGCGGCGACGTAGGCGTCGTTGAGCGCCAGCACGCCGTCGCCGGCGATCGCGGCGATCAGCTGCGACAGCGCCAGGCGCTGGCCGGCCTCCCAGCGGTTGACCGGGTCGGTGTCGTGCGCGAGCAGCACCAGGCGGTCGGCGTCCGTGAGGTCGTCGTCGAGGATGACCGGCGCTGAGAAGTCGCGCAGCACGGACGGCACGACGTCGGCCGGCACGTCCGCGAAGCGGTAGGTCGCTTCGGCCTGCGACAGCACCAGCACGCGCTCGGTCGGCGCGGCCGCGGCGTCGCCTTCGAGCTTGAGCGGCACCGGGCGGCCGTCGCGCGTGAACAGCGCGAAGCGCACCGGGATCACGAACGGCTCGCGTTCCACCGGCGACGTCACGCCCTGCGGGGCGCTGAAGTCCTGTGCCAGCGTCAGCGTGAACACTCCGTCGGCCGCATGGCCGCGCGCGGTCAGCCTGGGCGTGCCCGATTGCGAATACCAGCGCTTGAACGCCTCGAGCTGCGCGTTGAGAGGGCTCGCCGGGTTGACGTCGGCGATGGCCTGCGCGAACGCGTCGCAGGTGACGGCCTGGCCGTCGTGGCGCCGGAAGTACTCGGTGATGCCGCGCTCGAAGCCGGCGCGGCCCACCAGCGTCTGCATCATGCGGACGAGCTCGGAGCCCTTCTCGTAGACGGTGGCGGTGTAGAAGTTGTCGATCGCGACGTAGCTGTCCGGACGCACCGGATGCGACATCGGGCCGGCATCCTCGGGGAACTGCTGCTGGCGCAGGAAGCGCACGTCGTCGATGCGCTTGACGCCGCGCGCCGACGTCGAGCCGGCCATGTCCTGCGAGAACTCCTGGTCGCGGAAGACGGTCAGGCCTTCCTTCAACGACAGCTGGAACCAGTCGCGGCAGGTGATGCGGTTGCCGGTCCAGTTGTGGAAGTACTCGTGGCCGACGACGCTCTCGATCAGCGAGTAGTCGGTGTCGGTGGCGGTGGCGGGGCTGGCGAGCACGTACTTGGTGTTGAACAGGTTCAGGCCCTTGTTCTCCATCGCGCCCATGTTGAAGTCCTCGACCGCCACGATCATGAAGCGCTCGAGATCCAGCGGCAGGC
>Ga0302311_10000054_pt1 | contig 138062 bp, 135 predicted proteins | sample III_Palsa_N1_3_FD_200449 | JGI IMG/M metagenome (GOLD analysis project Ga0302311, IMG submission 200449) | Peat permafrost microbial communities from Stordalen Mire near Abisko, Sweden - III_Palsa_N1_3 | ecosystem: Environmental > Terrestrial > Soil > Palsa > Peat permafrost | place: Sweden...
CGACGACCAGTCGGCGCTTGAGATCTTCCAGATCGTCTGACATTAAGTTCCCGCGTTCATCTACGTGGGAACGTAGGCTGTCAGTTCACAGCCGCTTGCTCAAGAACGTGGTTAGTTGACCGCTTACAAGCGTTCGAACCGACGCCGCAGCGTGAGCGGCGGAGTGGCCGCGCCGAAGAGAGCGGAGGCGACCGCGCCGTAGGCGCGTAACGATAGCCATCGGGTCGCGCGCTGCCACGCCGATCTGGCGTGCTTGTCTGCCACACCGCTGGCGTCGCCACACGCGTCGGGCACCGATGCACTGGCGTCACTTGGAGACCGCATCGCTGCCTCCGAATTTGCCTGCGCGCGGCCAAAGCATGCCGACCTGTCGCCGATACACGCGGTAGCGATCGCCGAATTGGTGAACAAGATCGCGCTCCTCGAAGAAGATGCCGATCAAGATGTAAGCCGTTGTTGATAGCGAAAAGAGTAGATGTCCGGCGGTCATGGTCGGCGTCGACCAGAAAGCAAGCAGGAACCCGGAATAGATTGGATGGCGCACGCGGCGATAGAACAGCGGTGTCTTGAATGTCGGCGCCGGTAGCGGTCGCTTCGCCAAATGCGCGATCACTTGGCTCAAACCGAACAGCTCGAAATGTTGATGAGGAACGTGCTGATGAGCAGCACACTCCATCCGACCCAGAATATTCCGCGCAGCAGCGCGACGACGAGCGGAGTCTGTACCCGCCACACGATCGCGTCGATCGGCCGCCATTGCCAGCAAATCAGCGCCAGCGCGGCGCTCGCTGCAAGCACGAAAACGCTTCGCTCGATAGCCGGTGAGATGAACTGCGTCCACCACTGCTTGAAGCTGCGCCGTGCCATGACGCTGTGCTGGACTGCGAACAGTCCCAACAGCAATGTGTCGATGATCAGAGCTCGAGCAAACGAATCTCCGCCGCTTCCGTCAATGGTCTTCGGTATCAGCGGAAGATCGCCGACGAAGCCGATCGCATAGACAAACGTGGCGAGGAAGAAGATATAACAGGCCGAGCCGAACGCGGCCGCCAGCATTGCACCCATTGCGAACCCCTTTGCGACAGGTGAGCCGCGCCACGTTTCCGACGGAGAAGCGACCGACGCGGCATCGCCATGGGCAACATTGCATCAGTCAGGCAGCCGAGCGTCGTGGGGCCAGCGCCCCGGATTCGGCCCCGCCAACCGGTGAAGGCTGGAAATTCGACCGGGACTACGGCCCCGGGTGCGCGCATCTAGCGGCCGAACCCCGCCTCGCGGGCACGCACGATCGCTTGCGGGCGATTTTCGACGGCGAGTTTTGCGAAGATCCGCGTGATGTGGTTCCGCACGGTCTTCTCGGCCAGCGCGAGATGGGCTGCGATCTGTGCGTTGTCGAGGCCGCGCGCGATGAAATCCAGCACTTCGCGCTCGCGCACGGTCAGTTCACCGAAGGTGCCATCGGCCATTGCGGCCGAAGGCAGGAAACCCCGCAGGCATTCGAACACGCGCTCGAAGGCCGGTTCGCCCAGTAGCGGAACGTGGTTGCCGCTCGCGAGCGGCTCCAGGCGCGCGTCCTTGATGGACGATGCCAGGAAGCGGCCTTCCTCGAACGGAATGACGCCGTCGCCCTTGCTGTGCAGTACCAGCGTCGGACACGTGATTCGGCCGAGAAGGCCGCTTGCATCGAGCTCGACCAGCTCACGCAAGATCAAGGCGGCGTTCTGGGGCGACGCCGACTTGTGCTGAATCATGTTGAACGCACGCATCTGCTCGGGGTCGGCGTGAGGGAAGAACAAATTCGTGAACATCTGCAGGAACGGCGAATCGGCCCGTCCCCAGCCGGTGCGGATGAGCTGTGCCATCGCGTCGATCGTGTCCTTGCGGTTCGGGTTGCGTTGCAGTTCGCCGCGAGCGAACGCCCCACACAGCACGATGTGGCTCACGCGTTCAGGATGCTTGGCGGCATAGGCGATCGAGATTGCGCCGCCTTGGGACTTTCCCATCAACGCGAATCGATCAAGCCTGGCGCCATCGACAACCGCTTCGAGGTCTGCGACCAGATCGTCCAGGCGATAGGCGGTGATACTCCGATCCGACAGGCCGCACCCTCGGGTGTCGTAGCGGATCAGTCGGTAGCTTGCCGACAACCGCTCCACCCAAGGACGCCAGATCGGTGTCTGCCAGTCGAACTCAAGGTGTCCTAGCCAGTGTCCGGCATCGACCAACGGATAACCACGCCCCGCCGTAGCAAACGCAATGCGCGTCCCGTCGGCGGACCGCGCGAAGTGGATCTCTTGGTGCGGGGCCACAATTCCTGGCCTTCTTGGCTAGGCGCCCATTGTGCCCAATCCACCGAACTTATCTATCGTCACGTACCATCAACACGTGCTCGCCAGGCACCTTTCGTACTTTGGCAAGTGAAAATGGACGGCAGCGGTGGACATGCGAGCCACATGCGGTCGATCGCCACGGGCTGCTTTGCGGCAGTACATCTGTAGCCGGCAGGCTAACCATCTGCAGTTGAAGCACTGCTCCGATGATCCGGAACGAAGGGCGCTAGCCAACGCTCGGATGTATGGTCGACGCCCCGATGAGGAAGCGTGCGCCAAGCTGGGCAGTGTCGCGGGTGAGAAAATGGGGCGATGAACTCGCCCGACAGCGTCGCCAGCCTGCTTGCCCGCGCAGAGGCCGCCCGCGCGGCCGATCAGCTGCAGGAGGGGCTGGTAGCCGCACGGGAGGCGCTGAACCGCGCCACCGACGACGTCGACCGGCGCCGGGCCGCGGTGCTGCTGACGCACTTTCAGTTCCGCAGCGGCTCCCTCGCGGCGCTCATCGCCGATGGGGTCGAGCAGTTGCCGTTGCTGCGCGCGGGCGGGCCCACAAACGAGCTGTTCGTCGTCCTGCGTACGGTTTCCCTGGCCGCCTGCGACGTGGGCCGCTTCGACGTAGCGCTGCCCTGCGCGCAGGAGGCGCAGACCCTGGCGACGCAACTGGGCGACCGCGGACGCCTCGCGCTGGCCATCAACGCGGTGGCCTGCTGTTTCGAGCGCATGGGCGACCCCTGGCAGGCCGAGCGGCTGATGAGCGACGCGCTGACGATCGCGCGGCAGCAGGACGAGGCCCATCCGATCTTCGCGACCTTGAACAACCTGTGCGCGTGCCTAATCGGGATGTACCACCAGCTGCGCGACGCGGCGCCGCCCGACGAGGCGCGCGACTCGCTGCGGCGCGCCTTGCCGATCGCCCGCGAGGCGCACGCGATGTCCGAGCGACCAGAGTTGGGGTTCTATCGCGTCTTCACCGGAGGCAACCTCGGCGAGGTGCTGGTGCACCTGGGACGTTTCGCCGAGGCGCGACCCCTGCTCGAGGACTCGCTCGCGCAGGCACGCCACGTCGGCGCCGATGCGCAAGCAGCGCGCATCGGCTGCACGTTGGGCGAACTGGAACTGTTCGAGGGGCGACCCGAGATCGCCTGGCAAGGGTTGGAGTCGGTGCGGCTGGCCGCGATCGGCACCGACCTGCGCATGACGCAGCTTCGCCTGCACCACGCGCTGTGGCGCTCGGCGCGCGCCCTGCAGCGAGCGAGCGACGCACTTCAGCACTTGGAGACCTACCTCCAGCTCGAGCGCCAGCGAGCGGTTAGCCAGTTGCGCGCACAGTCCGAGCTGTTCGTCACCCGCGCTGAGGTCGAGCAGGTGCGGCTCGAAGCGCGACGAGATCCGTTGACGCGGCTCGGCAATCGGCGCGAGCTGGACGACCGCTGGCCGGCCCTGCTCGCCGCCTGCCGGGCGGGCGGCAAGCCGCTGGCCGTCGCGATGCTAGACCTCGATCGCTTCAAACAAATCAACGACCGCTTCGGCCACGCCATCGGTGACGACGTGCTGGTAGGTGTGGCTCGGTTGCTGCGCGAGAATACCCGCTCGGGAGACATCGGCGCCCGAGTGGGCGGCGAGGAGTTTCTTCTGGTGCTGCCCGACACCGACGGCGAGCGCGCGCTGGAGATCTGCGAACGCCTGCGTCAATGCGTGGCCTCCCACCCTTGGGCCACTCTGGCAGACGGGCTGTCGGTGACGCTGAGCGTCGGCCTTGCCTCTGCGCCTCCGTACGACGCCGACGAATTGACCGCGCGCGCCGACGCCGCCCTCTACGCCGCCAAGATCAAAGGCCGCAACTGCGTCGCCGTGTCCGCGGCATGATGGCTTCGGGCGGGACTACTTCCGCAGATCCGTGCTCAGACTTCGGCTATCGGCGGTCTCCGGCAATGGTCGGCTTTGGAGTGTCGAACCACCGACTCATCATGCGTTTCAAACAATCCAGAGAGCAGTTGAATTCGAACCAAGTATCTCAGCGGCCGCTCTCCCATTCAAATATTCGGTTGCAGCTGCTAGGGAAGCCTTTTGAAGTGATTCATCCTTTGCCTCTAGACCTTGCTTAGGAATCCGCGCGGCTCTCTCGAGGTCGTAGTAGCCAGAGGGGCCGCCGCCCTGGTTTCCGGGATGACGTGTTAGGACGCCAGCAAGCGTATCGATCTCAACCATCCGGCGTCGCTTCCGACATGTCCAATGATCAGTTTCATTTCATCATCTCCATGAGTGGTTCGTTGAATTCGACTTGCTCGTACCGCAAGTCAACGCCCTTGCGAGCTCGGTCAGGTGGAGGTGAAGTCTCAGTATGCGGCGTGGGCGCTGTCCCCCAGGCCGCCGTGAGCATGCAGGTCAAGAAGCTCGAAGGCCTGCTGAACCAGCCCCTGCTCAATCGCACCGGCCGCGGCGTGACGCTCACGCTGCACGGCGAACGCCTGCTGGCCCATGCGCGCACGATCCTGCGCCACCACGACGCGGCCTTGGCCGACATCTCGGGCGCCGGGCTCACCGGCACGCTGCGCTTCGGCTGCCCGGACGACTACGCGGCGGCGTTCCTGCCGCACATCCTGCGCAGCTTCGCCAGCCAGCACCCGCAGGCGCTGGTGGAAGTGCTGTGCGCGCCCACGCCGCGGCTGGTCGAGCGGCTGCGCAAGCACGCGCTCGACCTCGCGCTGCTCTCGACGATGGCGCCCGCCGACGCGAACCGGGTGATCCGGCGCGAGCCGCTGGTCCGGGTGGGCAACCGGCAGGACGACGCGATCGGCCACGAGCCGCTGCGGCTCGCGCTGTCCGACCCCGACACGCTCGACCACCGCGCCGCCTGCGAGGGCCTGGCGGCGACCGGCCGCCCCTACCGCGTGGCCTATGCCAGCGGCAGCATGGCCGGGCTGCTGGCGGTCGTGCGATCCGGCCAGGCGATCGCGGTGCTCACGCAGGCGGCCGTGCCGGACGACCTGCGGATACTCGCCCCCGGTCGGCGGCTGCCGGCCTTGCCCGCCGTCGGACTCATGGTGAAGTTCGACCTGCCGCGCCCGCCACCGCTGGTGGCGGCCTTCCACGAGCACCTGCGCCGCGTCCTCCCTACGCTCTAGGCTGGGGCGGGACGACATGGGACGGAGGGTGCGAGGCGGACCCGCGAGTGCCCCTGATGGCACCATTGCGACGCCGCCGATGTACACCGGCCCATCGCTGCCCGACGAGGAAACGCGCCATGCCCCGACTCACCGCCGACGATTTCGCGCCCGAAGTCCTCAAGCTCTTCGACCAGTACGTGCACGGCGGCATCTCGCGCCGCGGCTTCCTCGATGGCGCCGGCAAGTACGCGGTGGGCGGCATGACGGCGGCGGGACTGCTGGAGGCGCTGTCGCCGAACTTCGCGCGGGCGCAGCAGGTGTCGCCGACGGACACACGCCTCGTGACGTCGCGCCTGAACTTCGACTCGCCGCAGGGCTGCGGCAAGGCGAGCGGCTATCTCGCCAAGCCGGCCAGGGCGCCGGCGGCCGACATCCCGGCGGTCCTGGTCGTGCACGAGAACCGCGGGCTCAACCCGCACATCGAGGACATCGCCCGCCGTCTCGCGCTGGAGGGCTACCTCGCGTTCGCGCCGGACGCGCTGTTCTCGCTCGGCGGCTATCCCGGCGACGAGGACAAGGCGCGCGAGCTGTTCGGCAAGCTCGACCCGGCCAAGGTCAGGGCCGACTTCCTCGCCGCCGCGCAACTGTTGAAGACGCATGCCGGCACCAACGGACGCGTCGGCGCCGTGGGCTTCTGCTTCGGCGGCGGGGTCGTCAACGTGCTGGCCACGCAATGGCCCGACCTGAATGCCGGCGTGCCGTTCTACGGCGTCGCACCCGACCTTGACGACGTGCCGCGCATCCGCGCGCCGCTGATGCTGCACTTCGCCGGCAACGACGAGCGCGTCGACGCCACCTGGCCGCCGTACGAGGCCGCGCTGAAGGCGGCACACGTGAGGTACGAGGCGTTCGTCTATCCCGGCGTCGAGCACGGCTTCAACAACGACACGACACCGCGCTTCGACGCCAAGGCCGCCGCGCTGGCGTGGCAGCGCACGCTCGCGTTCTTCGCGGCGAACCTGCGCGCGGCGTAGCGGTTGTGCGGCGCAGCAGGCGACTGCGCCGATTGCAGCAGCCGCCGCTGCCAATCCAACATCCGCCTTGCGCGATGTAGGCTCGCGCGGGCGCGTGACGCGGGGCCGTGCCGCGGATCGCCCGAGGGCGCGTGCCCGACCGCGCGAGCGCAGAAGCTCATGCGTTTCGCGTGGCACGGAAGCTGCGACCTGCGAAGGATCAACCACCCAACGCAGGCATTGCGCAGTTCCATGACCACGACCCTCTCTCCCCGAACCGCCCGCGGCCTGGTGGCCGTCACGGCCTTGCTCGCCTGGCCGCTGGCGCACGCCCAGGGCGGCGCCGACAACCCGTACGGCGTGGGCGCCCTCTGGCAAGGCAGTGACGTCGTCGCCCGCTCCGTGCTGCTCATCCTGGCGGCGTTCAGCGCGGGCAGCTGGTACGTCATCGTCACCAAGGTGCTCGAGCAGTTCCGCATCGCCGGCCACGCGCGGAAGGCCGCGTCCACGTTCTGGGACGCCGGCACCGTGCAGGCGGGCGCCGGCAAGCTGCACGAGACGAGCCCGTTCCGCGACGTCGCCGAGGCCGGCCTGGACGCGACGCGCCGCCACGGCGGTCTGCACGCCAAGGTCGACTTCAACGACTGGGTCGACCTGACCCTGCATCGCGCCACGGAACGCGTGCAGCGCCGGCTGTCCGTCGGACTGAGCTTCCTGGCCACGGTCGGCTCCACCTCGCCGTTCGTCGGCCTGTTCGGTACGGTCTGGGGTATCTACCACGCGCTGACGGCCATCGGCCTGGCGGGCCAGGCCTCCATCGACAAGGTGGCGGGCCCGGTCGGCGAGGCGCTGATCATGACGGCGCTGGGCCTGGCCGTCGCCGTGCCGGCGGTGCTGGGCTACAACTTCCTCCTGCGCCGCAACAGCGCGGTGCTGGACGAGGTGCGCGACTTCTCCAGCGAGCTGCACGCCGTGCTGCTGGGGTCGAGCGCGGCCGCTCACTCGAACGCCGGCACCGCTGCGGGCGTCACGGCAACGGCGGCGGCCTAAGAAATGACGGCCCCCACGCTCACTCCATTCGCTGCCCCCCGAGGGGGCGATCAGCGCCTTCGGGCCGCCGGGCGGCTCTGATGGCAATGAACCTGCCGTCGGCCGGCGGCGAAGACCAGGCGGTCTCGACCATCAACACCACGCCGCTGGTCGACGTGATGCTGGTGCTGCTGATCATCTTCCTGATCACGATCCCGGTCGTGAACTTCTCCGTACCGGTGGCGCTGCCCAAGCTGCGCAACCAGGTGCGCGAGAGCACGCCCAAGGACATCGTGATCTCGGTGGACGCGCATGGCGCCACGTTCTGGTTCGACAGCCGCGTCGCCAGCGACGAGGCGCTGGTCGACAAGCTCAAGGTGGTCGCCGTGCAGGATCCGCAGCCCGAGATCCACATCCGCGGCGACGCGCACAGCGACTACGCGCCGGTCGGCCGCGTGCTCTACGCCTGCCAGCGCGCCGGCATCCGGCACGTCGGCTTCATCACCGAACCGCCGCCCAAGGGATGACCGCGATGGCCAACAAGATCCGCGCGCGCCGCCGCGCCGCCGTCGACGACCTGCCGGTGGCCGACATCAACACCACGCCGCTGATCGACGTGATGCTGGTGCTGCTGGTGATGATCATCATCACGATTCCCGTGCAGCTGCACGCGGTCAACCTGCACTTGCCCGTGGGCGATCCGCCGCCGGTCGCGCACAAGCCCGAGGTGGTGCAGATCGACATCGCGCCGGGCGGCGCGTTGAGCTGGAACGGCACGCCGCTGTCCGATGTGGCCGACCTCAAGGCGCACCTCGTCGCCGCCGCGGCGCAGCCCGAGCAACCCGAGATGCACGTGCGTCCCGACCAGGGCGCCAAGTACGACGCGTTCGCCACCGTGATGGTGGCCGCGAACCAGGCCGGGCTGACCAAGGTCGGCGTCACCGGCAGCGAGCAATTCATTCCGAAGTGAGGACGTCATGAGCGCTGTACTCGATTCACTGGAACCGCGTGGCGGCGCGCTGCGAGCGCCGTTGCCCATTCCCGTTCGTCCTGCGCCGGGCCCGGCCGAGGTGTTGCCGTTCCCGCGCGTGACGCGGCCGGCCGCGCGCGCGAAGGCGCAGGCCAACGGCCGCGGCACCGGGCTGGCCATCGTCGCGGGCGTCCACGTGCTGTTCGGATGGGCGCTGGTGTCGGGTCTCGCGCAGCACGTCGTCGACGCGGTGCGCAAGCCCATAGACATGGCCATCATCGCGGAGACGCCGCCGCCGCCGCCCCCCAAGGTCGAGAAGATCGTCGACCGGCCCAAGGCCGCGACGCCGCCGCCGGCCTACGTGCCGCCGCCCGAGGTGACGCCGCCGCCCGCTCCGCCCGCGACGACGATCACCGCGACGGCCACGGTGCCGCCGCCCGAGCCGGTGGTCGCCGCGCCGCCGGCCCCGGCTCCGGCGCCTGCGCCGCCGGCGATCGTGCGCCAGGAGATCAGCCTTGCGTGCCCGGGCTACCAGTCGGTGCTGTCGTCGATGCTGGAGGAAGCGATCGATCGCGTCGGCATCGCCGGCACGGTGCGCACGCGCCTGACGATCCGCGGCGGCCAGGTGACCGACGTCGCGTTCGTGTCGGGCCCGAAGGAATACACGAAGTACGTGCAGGCCGCGGTCAAGCGCATGCATTGCTCCGCCGGTGGCGCCGACGAGGTCCAGGCGTCGCTGGACGTCAACTTCGCCAGGTGATGACGACCCTGCCCGCTCCGCTCCGCTCCCCGCCCCCGAAGGGCTCACGCCGCTCTCTCTCTCTCTCTCTCCGGAGCGGCCCAGCGTTCGCGGCGAGGACGCGTCCGAGGCTTGCCGAGGTCGCAAGCCCCTTTCGTGACCACGGACGCGGACTGCCGTAGCATGGCCGTCCCGTCCGCCAACACGCCTTCGACATGACACGCCTCGCTCATTCGCTCGCCGCCGCGACCCTCGGAATCTGCGCTGCCCTGCCGGCGCTCGCGCAGTCCGATCCGGACTACAGCAAGGTCGAGATCAAGACCACGCAGCTGGCCCCCGACTTCTGGACGCTCGAAGGCGCCGGCGGCCGGATCAGCGTGCTGGCCGGCCCCGACGGCATCCTGCTGGTCGACTCGCAGTTCGCGCCGTTGACCGACAGGCTCGTCGCCGCGATCCGCCGCTTCTCGAACCAGCCGATCCGCTTCCTGGTCGACACCCACGTGCACCCCGACCACGTCGGCGGCAACGCCAACTTCGCGAGGCTGGGCGCGACGATCTTCGCGCGCGACCAGCTGCGCTGGCGCCTCGAGCATCCCGCGCCGGCCGCCGACGGCACGCCTGGCAAGCCGGCGCCCGAAGAGGCGTTGCCGGTGGTGACGTACAACGCGTCGCTGTCGATCCACATCGACGACGAGGACGTGCGCCTGCTGCCGGTCGAGGCCGCGCACACCGACGGCGACACGGTCGTCTCGTTCCCGCACCACGACATCCTCGCGGTGGGCGACATCTACCGCAGCGTCGGCTATCCGTACGCGGATCTCGCCAACGGCGGCTCGCTGGCCGGCATTCTCGAGGGTCTGAGCGAGATCGTCGACCGCGCGGGCCCGGCCACCAAGATCATCCCGGGCCACGGCCCGATCGTCAGCCGCAGCGCCGTGCTCGCGCAGCGCGATCTCATCCTGGCGCTGCGCGGCCGCGTGCAGAAGCTCGTCGACGAGGGCAAGACGCTCGACGAGATCATCGCGGCGCATCCGACCGCGGATTTCGACGCGAGCGTGCCGCAGGGCACGCCGGCGACGCGCGATCGCTTCGTGACGTGGGTCTACAAGGAAGTCGTGGCCAATCGCTGAAGCACTATCCGGTGTCAGGTCTTGCAATGCAACGGTGTCAGGTCTTGCAGTGCAACGGTGTCAGGTCTTGCAGTGCAACGGCGCATCTGCACCTTTGCACTGCAAGACCTGACACCCATCTTCGAGACCTGACACCGTTGCATTGCAAGGAAGCGGTAGGCGAGCGCTGAACTTCGAGCAGTACGACCTCAGGTGTTGCAGTGCAAGACCTGACACCGTTGCACTGCAAGACCTGACACCGACTTCAACTCAGTTCGCCGCGAAGCAGTAGAGATAGCCCGCGCCGCCGGTGCTGACCAGGTTGTCCTGGCTGCAGCCGCGGTCTTGTGCGCGGAGTTCCACGAGGTGTTGCCGCCGCCTGCGCTGCGAATCGTGGCGTCTTTTTCATGGCGATCAGTTGGCGTTGCGGAATTCGTCGTGGCAGGACTTGCAGGTCTTCTGCAGCTTGCCGAACTGGTCCTTGACGGCGCCCGCCTCGGCGCCGGACGACACGACCCGCACCAGCTCGTTCGACTCCTTGCCGAACTCGCCGCCCAGCTCCGCGAACTTCGCGGTGTTGGCGAAAAGCTCGGGCTTGACCGTGGTGTCGTGCCAGCCCTTGCCCGTCTCGGTGCCGGCGGGAAACAGGCTGCCGAGGCCGGAGTTCGCGATCGCCGCGATCGCGGTCGCGGCCTTGAGCACCTGCTCCTTGTTGTAGCCCGAGTCGAGGCTGGACTTGATGCGCCCGGAGTTCCAGGCGACGACCTGGAACGCCGACTGGCGCCACTTGATCAGGTTCTCGGGCTTGGGCGCCTGTTGCGCGATCGCGGCAGCGGCGCCGGCGAGCGCGCCCGCGATCATGGGGAGGCGCAGGGACTTCGGAATCGGTTTCAGGGACATAGCGTGCTCGAGTCGTTGTGAAGGGGTGCGGTCACTGGAACGGCTTGTGGTTGTCGTGGCAGTCGTTGCAGGCGTGCGCGAGGTCGAGTGCGGACTTGGCCGCGCCGTCGACGTCCTTGGCCGCGAGAGCGGTCGGGATCGCCGCGGCCAGGGCCTTGCCGCTCTGCGACATCGTCACGGCGTCCGGCGCGTGGCCGTCGTCGACGAAGTACGCCTCCATCAGGCCGTACAGGCGCGCGAGCTCCTGTGCATCGGCGATCGCGGCGTCGGTCTTGCCGGCGGCGATGTTCCTCTGCACGTCGACGCTGTGCTTGTCGATGGCGCGCATCCACACGTCGAAGTCGAGCACGCTCGCGGCGCGGGCCGCGGTGACCGCGACCGCTGCGAGCGTGATGACGACGACGGCGGCGAGCGTCGCGCGGGCGCGCGGCGTGGATCGCATATCAGTCCTTCTTGTAGACCTCGTGGCAGTCCTTGCACGAGCGGGTGAGTTGGGCGACGGCGTCGCCGGCGGCGTCGAAGTCCTGCGACTCGATGGCCTTGAGGGCCTGCTGCGCGAGGTCCTGCGTGTGGTGCGCGAAGCCCACGGCGTCGGCCGTCTCGGGCTTCTCGGCGTAGTGCGACTCGACGTGGGCGAAGGTGTCGACCAGCGAGCGCGCATCGGCGGCCGCGGCCTTGGCGTCCTTCTGCGCCACGTTGGAGTCGAGGCTCTTGGCGGTGTCGTCGATGCCGCGCATCAGGTCGCCGTCGACGTCGAACGTGGCGCACAGGGCGCTGCCCAGCAGTGCGAACTGGGCAGCGACGATGAACAGACGGCGCATCAGGTCACGATCTCCTTGATGACGTCGCCGAACACGGTGGTCGGCCGCTCCTGGCGGCCCTGGTACTGGAACGTGACCTTGCGGTTGTCCAGGCCCAGCTGGTGCAGGATCGTCGCCTGCAGGTCGTAGGTGTCGACGATGCCGGTCTCGGCGCGCAGGCCGATCGCGTCGGTCGAGCCGTAGCTGCCCGGCTTGATGCCGCCGCCGGCCATCCAGCTCGTATACCCCCAGGGGTTGTGGTCGCGGCCGTTGCCGGACTGGCCGTAGGGCGTGCGGCCGAACTCCGACGTCCACACGACCAGCGTCGAGTCGAGCAGGCCGCGCGACTTCAGGTCGGCCAGCAGGCCGGCGATCGGCTTGTCGACCGTCTTGCTCATCACGCCGTGGTTCTTCTCGAGGTTGTTGTGCGCGTCCCAGCTGTCGACCGAGTTGTCCGGCGCGCCCGAGATCACGTGGATGAAGCGCACGTTGCGCTCGACCAGGCGGCGCGCGCGCAGCAGCGCGGTGCCGAACTCGTCGGTCTCCTTGGTGCCGATGCCGTACAGCTCGCGCGTCGCGGCGGTCTCCTTGGTCAGGTCGACCGCCTCCGGCGCGGACTTCTGCATCCGGTACGCGAGCTCGTAGGACTTCGAGCGCGCCGCCAGCTCGGTGTCGCCGGTGCGCGCGATCGCGCCGTGCTCGTTGAGCGCGGCGATCAGGTCCAGCGTGTTGCGCTGCTCGGTGTCGATCACGCCCTCCGGACGCGCCAGGTGCAGGATCGGCGAGTCGCCCTTGCGGAACGCCGTGCCCTGGTAGGCCGCGGGCAGGAAGCCGGAGTTCCAGATCACCGCGCCGCGGCCGCCGCCGGCCGCGCCGACGCCGGTGGGCAGCACGACGAAGGCGGGCAGGTCGGGATTGGCCGAGCCGAGCGCGTACTGCACCCACGAGCCCAGCGCCGGACGGCCCGGCACCAGGCCCGCGGTGTGCAGCTTCAGCGACGAGATGATGTGCGTCGCGCCCTCGGTCTTGCAGCCCTTGAGGAAGGCGATGTCGTCGACCTGCCTGGACAGGTTGGGCAGGAAGTCCGACACCCACGCGCCCGTCTCGCCGTACTGCTTCCACGTGCGCTTGGTGGCCAGCAGGTTGCCGACGCCGCCGTCGGTGGCGGTCTTCAGGTTCTTCGCGAACGAGTCGGGCAGCGGCTTGCCGGCCAGCTTGATCAGCTCGGGCTTGTAGTCGAACAGGTCCAGCGTGCTGGGCGCGCCGGCCATGTGAAGCCAGATGACCGACTTGGCCTTGGCGGGGAAGTGCGGCTGCTTCGGGGCTTGCGGGTCGTCCAGCTCCGCGGCCGAGGCGACGTTGAGCTGCAGGCCGAGGCCGCCGATGGCGGCGGCGCCCAGCCCGAGGCCGGCGTGGCCGAGGAAGTCGCGACGCGAATGATGGCTCATGGTGATCTCCGTTGAATGAAGCGAGTTGGCTGTCAGAAGCGATACAGGAAGTCGTTGGCGTTGGCCAGCGCGTGCACGAGGTCGACGAACGCGGCGGCATGCGCGGCCTCGGGGTCGTTCTTCACGCCGTCGTCCGAGTTGCCGGCGCCGTCGTCGGTGGGCGGCGGCGCGTTGGCGGCGGCGTTCGCGGCGGCGGCTGCCGCGGCGAGCGCGACCGGGTCGTAGTTGGGATTCGGCGCGGTCGCCCACTTCGTCTCCTTCTGCTTCTGCCTGTCGATGAACTCGACGAGCGCGGCTTCCTCGAAGCGGTCCGGCGCACGGCCGTAGGCGACCTTGTAGAGCCTGGCGACCTCCGACTCGAGCGGCGGCGCGACGCCGTAGCCGTCCGGCAGGTTGACCTTCTTGCCCTCGGCGATCTGCTTGGCCTGCACGGCCTCCTGCGTCTTCAGGAATCCGAGCAACCGGCCCTTCTCGAACGCGTCGGGCTTGCGCGAATACAGGATCTCGTAGACGCGGGCTATGCGCGCGGCGTCACCGCCCTTGGGCGCTTCCTTGATCACGCGGCCCGCCAGCGACTTCGACCAGCTGTAGACGAGATCGCTGTTGATCAGCGCCAGCGCCTGCGGGGCGGTCGTCGTCACGTCGCGCTTGTTGTGCACGATCTGCGGGTTGGCCCAGTCGAAGGTGTCGAGCAGCGGATAGGGCAGGTTGCGGCGGATGAAGACGTAGACGCTGCGGCGGTTGACCTCGTGCGGGTTGTCCGACGTGATCCAGAAGTTGCGGTTCGGCGCGGTGGTGCCGGCCGGCAGCGGCGGGAACACGGACGGGCCGCCGAGCTTGTCCTCGAGCAGGCCCGAGGCCTCGAGCAGCGAGTCGCGGATCTCCTCGGCTTCGAGGCGCTGGCGCGGGAACGCCCACAGCAGCTTGTTGGTGGGATCGACCTTCTCCGCGTCGGAGCGTGGCGCCGACGCCTGGCGGTAGGTGTGCGACAGCAGGATCTCGCGCTGCAGCTTCTTCACGCGCCAGCCGTCCTGCACGAACTCGGCCGACAGGTAGTCCAGCAGCTCGGGGTTCGTCGGCTTGGTACCCATCTTGCCGAAGTCGCTCACCGATTCGACGATGCCGTTGCCGAACACCTGCGCCCACTGGCGGTTGACGAACACGCGCGCGGTCAGCGGGTTGTCCGGCGACGTGATCCATTCGGCGACCGCGGTGCGGCGGCCCGACGACGTCGCGGTCGGCACGATCTGCGGCTTGGCGCTGGTCAGCAGCGACGGGAAGCCCGGCTGCACCTCGTCGAGCTTGCGGTCGTAGATGCCCTTGAACAGCACATACGTGGGTGGGGCATCCGAATGCCCGAGCTCGGACATCGTCGAGATGTTGCCCGGATCCTGCGGCTTGATCGCGTCGAACGCCTTCAGCTGCTCGTCGAGCGCCTCGTACTTCGCGTAGCCGTCCTTGTCCTTGCGCTTCAGCTGCGCGACCGCGTTGCGCGTGCGGCCCGACAGCGTCCACAGGTTGCGGTGGTAGATCCAGCGGTCGTAGGCGTCGCGCTCGGCCTCGGGCTTGGTGATGGACGTGCGCGTGTCGGGCACGAAGCCGGACAGCCGGTCGGACTCCAGCTTCTCGATGACCGGCTTGAGCAGCGCGTCCTGCTGCGCGCGGATGTCCTTGGTCGCCTCCTCCCACTTCGCCTGCTTGGCCAGCCACTCGGCGCGCGCCGGGCCTTCGACGGCCTTGACGTCGTCGTTCCAGCTCGTGTTCACGAAGAAGGCCTGGAACTGGTAGTACTCCTTCTGCGAGATCTTGTCGAACTTGTGGTCGTGGCACTGTGCGCAGCCGAGCGTGGTGCCGAGGAAGACCGAACTGACGGTGTCGGTGAGGTCGTTGGCGACCTCCTGCTTCTTCAGGTTCAGGTCGCGCGCGTTGATCTCGTCGGGGAAGTTGCGCAGGAAGCCGGTGGCGATCAGCGCCTCGTTGCGATCGGGCCAGAGCTCGTCGCCGGCGATCTGTTCCTTGACGAAGCGGTCGAACGGCTTGTCCTGGTTGAACGACGCGATGACGTAGTCGCGGTAGCGCCAGATGTTCGGACGCGTGCCGTCGGCGTTGTAGCCGTCGGAGTCGGCGTAGCGCGTCAGGTCGAGCCAGCGCCGGCCCTGGCGCTCGCCGTAGTGCGGCGAGGCCAGCAGGCGGTCGACGAGCTTGTCGTAGGCCCTGGGCGACTTGTCGTTGACGAAGGCGGCGACGTCCTCGGGCGTCGGGATCAGGCCCCAGGCGTCGAGCGTCGCGCGGCGGATGAAGGTGGCGCGGTCGGCATCGGGCGAGGGCACCAGGCCCTTGGCTTCGAGCTTGGCGAGCACGAACGCGTCGAGCGGCGTGCGCACCCAGGCCTTCGCCTTGACGGCGGGCAGCGCAGGCTTCGCCACGGGCGTGTATGCCCACGCGCGCGCGACCGCGGCGCTCGCGGGCGATGCCGCTGCGAGGATCGCGGCGGTGGCGGTCGTCGGCAGGGGCGGATGCGCGGCCGGCAGCGCCGGCAGGCCCGGCGCGTCGGCGGCGGTCGAGCCGGCAGCGACGAATCCGAGCGAGACGAATCCGAGTGAAAGAAGGGCGGCGGTGATTGATTTGTTCATGGGGCGACTCGGTGTCGGTGAGAGAACGAACATGCCGTGGGAGGAGGGTGCTGTGCCTGGTCTTCTACGCAAGCGGCGCGCCAGCTTTTCGATGGCCGGGAGGCGCGAAAACCATGTTTTCGGCGCAGCGGCGGCGTCCCCCTGCTGCATCGCCAGCAACGCCGGCGACGCGGCTGCTGGGAACGCCGCAGCGCGCGTCAAAGCCGGCCGGTGAACTGGATGCCCCAGGTGCGCGGAATCCCCGGCGTGATGCTGTTCCAGGTGCGGGCCTGCGGCGTCTCGTTGTTGAACAGGTTCTTGACGATCACGCTGACGTCGAAGCTCTTGTCGTGCTTGCCGGCGCCGACGGCCAGGTCGACCAGCGCCTGCGCGCCGACGACCGCGTACTTCGACAGCGAGACGTCGCTGTTGAAGCTGGTGCTGTAGGCCAGGTTCGCGCTGACGTGCGCGTCCTTGTCGGGCGTGACCGGCTGCGTGTAGTCGGCGCCGACGTTGAACGTGAAGCGCGGCGCGCCCGCCAGCGTCTTGCCGTCGACGCTGCGGTACGGCTCGGCCGGATGCACGAAGCCGGTGACGGTGGACGCCGACGTGAGGTCGCCGTTCTCGACCGGCTGCGCGGAGTTCGGGAAGTCCTTGTAGATCGCCTTGTTGTAGGCGCCCGAGAAGCGCAGCGTCGTGCGCGGGATGCCGGCGTAGACGCCGTCGACCTCCAGGCCCGAGACGCCCACCTTGGGCGCGTTGCCCGTGGCCGACGTGTAGGCGACGACGTTGCTGCCCGCCGCCTGGTTCAGCTGCGTCGTGTACTGGTCGACGACCTGCACGGCCTGCTGGTAGTTGTGGATCAGCGTGTCGAACACGTCGGCGTTGAGGATCAGCGTCTTGTCCAGCAGGGCCGACTTCAGCCCGAGTTCGAACGAGTTGGTCTTCTCCGCGGCCGCCGGCGTGGAGATGCCGTTGACGAGTTGCGCGATGCCGGCCTTCTCCCCATGCTGGTAGGACGCGTAGGACGTGATGTCCGGCGTCAGCTTCAGGCTGGGACTGAGCACCAGCGCGGGCTGGTTCGCGCGGTACGGCTTGGCGGCGGTGTTGCCGAACAGCACCCCGAGGTTGGCCTTGCGGATCGCCTGCGCCGCCGACACCTGCGCGAGTTCCGCCGGCGTCAGGCTGGCATACGTGCGGCCGGCGCCGAAGTACTTCGCGGCGGCGGCGTCGCGTTGCGCCGGGGTGCCGCTGGTGAAGTCGGCGAGGTCGACGCCGTCGCCGGGGTTGATCACGTAGGAGCTGCTGACGTTGGTGCGGTTCTCGTGCGTGAGGCGGGCGCCGGTCGTCAGCGTGAGGTCGCTGGTCAGGTGCCAGTTGGCCTGCGCGAACGCGGCGCCGCTCTTGTTCTCGATGGTCTGCTGGCCGGCCGGCGAGTTGTAGGCCATCGAGGCGTTGGCGAGCGAGTCCTCCATCAGCAACTGGCCCGCGGGCGTCGCATCCAGCGTCGCGTACTGCGAGTTGCTCGCGAACCAGGCGCCGGCGTCGTTGCCCCAGGCCCGCTGATAGGTGGCGGAGATGTTGACCTTGATGAAGTACAGGCCGGCCTGGTAGTCGACGAAGCCGCCCACCGGCGAGCTGATGCGCAGCTCCTGGCTGGCCTGGTGGTAGTCGTTCCAGAAGCCGCCGGAGTTGCGGTAGATGTCGAACGGCGTGCCGTCGTCGTTGACGGCGTCGAAGTGGTACGAGCGGTAGGCCGTGATCGACGTCAGCGTGTGGCCGGTCGGCAGCTTCCAGTCCACCTCGGTGCTGAGGCCGTTGCTGCCGGTGACGAGCGCATGCTGGGCGTCGTTGTCGATGCCGCCGTAGTAGGCCGCGAGGTTGTAGCCGGGGTTGTCGGTGAACCAGCTGCGCGCCAGGCGCGTGGCCGCGTCGGTCGTCAGCGGATTGGTGGCGCCGTCGGCGTACTTCGTCGGCGTCGGCGTGTTGATCGTGTTGCCGTTGGTCGTCTCGCCGGCGCGCGGCTGGACGTCGCCTTCGAGGCGGGCGCTGAAGTCGTCGGTGGGCGTCCACAGGAACTGCACGCGTCCCGACACGCGGTCGGTGTTGGTGTAGGTCTGGTCGCGGTCGTAGAGATTGACGCGCGGGCCCTGCTGGCGGTCCACCGAGAACGTGCCGCGCCAGGCGAGCAGGTTGTCGATCACCGGGCCGCCGATCGCGGCCACGCCCAGCACGCCGTTGTTCTTCTCGAACGCCAGCGTGTAGTCGGCCGTCGGCGTGAACGACGGGCGCTTGTAGTTGATCGTGATGCTGCCCACGCTGGCGTTCTTGCCCTGCAGCGTGCCCTGCGGGCCGCGCGCGACCTCGACGGTGTCGACGTCGACGAAGTCGAAGCTGGAGGTCAGCGCGTTGTACGCGTAGCTGACGCCGTCGACGATCACGCCGACGCTGGGATCCTGCGCCTCGGTCTGGCCGATCTTGCCGATGCCGCGGATGGACAGGCTGCTCGTGCGCTGGTTGCCCTGGTTCCACGAGACGTTGGCCGCGCGCTTGGCGATGGCGTCGACGCCATAGGCATCGAGCCGCGCGAGTTCGGCGCCGGTGGTGACGGAGACCGAGATCGGCACGTCCTGCAGGCGCTCGATGCGGTTGCGGCTGTGCACGGTGACGGCGTCGAGCGCCGGCGCTTCGTTCGTCGCTTCGGCGCCGCTCGCCGCGCTCGCCGCCGGCGCGGCCGACGACGCGGACTGCGCGTGCGCTGCGCTCGTCATCGTGAGCGCCACGACGGCGGCGGCGATCGGCGCGATGTCGAAGCGGGACTTGGCATGTTCTTGTTGTTGTCGGCGAAGGAACGGTCGGCTCACTGAGACTCCTCGATGTCGTTGGAATGGAAAAGGGCTATGGGCCCTCGATGCAGCGCCTGTGCCATCGGAAATGGATAACCAAATGCGTTGCGTGATCGAACTTCGCCGACGCCTGCGCGATCCACGCTTCGATCGACGTTGCGTGCATGTGAAGCTGCATGCGAGCGAGCGGCGCGCCGCTGTTGAACGCGCAGCACACGCCGCAACGCCTTGCGCGGAATGCAGCGCACCTTGCTGGACATCGAACGCGTCGCGACGGCGATGCCGGGCGAAGTCCGCTGGCACGCTTGCTGCAGATGGATGGACGTGTGCGTGACCGTTCAAGGCGCCGCGCAACGTCTCACTTCCTTCCAGAGAAAGCTTCCGACATGACCGCCCATCGACTTCTCCTCGCCGCGCTGCTCGCCGGCGCCTTCGTCTCCGCATCCGCCCAGGAGGCCGAATCGCCGCTCGCGCCGCCGATCCACGTCGCGGGCGGCGCGTCCGATCCGGCGGCCGTCAAGCGCGTCCAGCAGTTCCTCACCCAGCCCTGGAAGTTCAAGGCCAAGCGACTCGGCAAGGCCGACGTCGATGCGCTGCTGGCCAAGCCCGATTCGGTGCTGTTCATCGACCTGCGCGCGCCGGCCGAGCTGATCCAGTTCGGCAGCTTCCCGGTGTTCCTCAGCGTGCAGAACAAGGATCTCGAGAAGGAGCTGGCCTGGCTGCCGAAGGATCGCGCGATCGTGACCGTCTCCAATCATTCGCAGCGCGCGGGCGCTGCCGCCGACCTGCTGGCCGCCAAGGGCTTCAACGTGGTCGGTGCGACCGGTGCCGAGGAATACGAGGTCGAGGGCGGCACGGCGGTGGCGCACATCGTGCCGCGCGCGCCTCGCGTGGCGGGCGCGGCTTCCGCTCCGCGTTCCTGATCGTCGCGGAGAACGGCATGACCACGCCCGAGCTGCGATCCGACTTCGGCGCCGTCGACGGCGTCGTCCATCCCGCGCCCGCGTCCCGCGCGGACGCGGGCGCGCGGCGCTTCCTGTTGTGGGACCTGCCGCTGCGCGTCTTCCACTGGTCGCTGGTCGCCGCGGTGACCACCGCGATCGTCACCGGCGAACTCGGCGGCGCGTGGATGCCGTGGCACGGACGCGCGGGGCTGGCCATCGTCGGCCTGCTGGTGTTCCGCGTCGTCTGGGGAGTCGTCGGATCGGCGACCTCGCGCTTCGCGCACTTCGTGCCGTCGCCCGCCAGCGTGCTGGCCTATCTGCGCGGTACTTGGCAAGGGTTCGGCCACAACCCGCTGGGCGCGCTGTCGGTGTTCGCGCTGCTCGCGTTGCTGTCGCTGCAGGCCGCCACGGGGCTGGTCGGCAACGACGACATCGCGTTCGCCGGGCCGCTCAATCACCTGGTCAGCGACGGCTTCGGCTCGCGCGCGACAGGCTGGCACCGGCTGCTGGCCGACGGGCTGTTCGTGCTGCTCGCGCTGCATCTTCTGGCCATTGCGTTCCACGTCGTCGTCAAGCGCCATCGCCTGATCCGGCCGATGATCACGGGGCTCCAGGACCTCGAGCCCGGCACGCCGTTGCCGAAGATCAGGCGCGGCCTCGGTCGCTTCGGACCGTTGGTGGCCGTGACGCTCGCGGCCGTGGTGGTGCTCGCGCTCGTCGGTGCCGGCGAGTCGCCGGTCGTGGCGGCTGCCGCCGTCGCCGCGAAGGCGGCCGTGTCGGCCCCGGCCTGGTGACGCACTGCGCGGCGTGCGGCGCCGGCGGCGATTCCTGTTGCGAATGAAACGCCTGCGCACGAGCGGCTGCTGCATTCGAGGCAACGATGCGCGCGAAGGTGCAATGCGCGCGGCGAGCTGTCGATTCCTTCATATCGTCAGTCGAAGAGATTGCTTGGTGCGACGCAACACTGCACTTAACTTTGCACTCCCGCAACCCAGACTCACAACCCCCAAGTGGCAAAGATTCTGACCCTGCCGGACTCGCACACCGCTCCGTTGACGATCCGTGCCAAGGCGCTGGTGTTCCATGACCCGCAGTCGCGCCTGCTGCTCGATCACGTGGAGCGGCTCGCGCGCAGCGACGCCACCGTGCTGGTCACCGGCGAGACCGGCACCGGCAAGGAGCTGATCGCTCGCCACATCCATTCCACCAGCGGGCGCGGCGGCCCGTTCGTGGCCGTCAACTGCGGCGCCTTCAGCGAGACGCTGATCGACGCCGAGCTGTTCGGCCACGAGGCCGGCGCGTTCACCGGCGCGACCCACGCGCGCGCCGGCTGGTTCGAGGCGGCCAACGGCGGCACGCTGTTCCTCGACGAGATCGGCGACCTGCCGATGTCGCTGCAGGTCAAGCTGCTGCGCGTGCTGCAGGAGCGCCAGGTCGTGCGGCTGGGCTCGCGCCGGCCGATCCCGCTCGACGTGCGCCTGGTCGCCGCGACCAACATCGACCTCGCGCGCGCCGTCGCCGCGCAGCACTTCCGCGCCGATCTCTACTATCGATTGAGCGTGGCCGGCGTGCGCCTGCCCGCGCTGCACGAGCGGCAGGCCGACATCCTGCCGCTGGCCGAGCACTTCATCGGCGTCTACTGCAACCGGCTGGGCATCCGGTCGGTGCCCTTGAGCGCCGATGCGGGCGACGCGCTGCGCCGCTACAGCTGGCCGGGCAACATCCGCGAGCTCGAGAACGTCATCCATTACGCGCTGATCGTGTGCGCGGGCGACGAGATCCACCCGGCCGACCTGAAGCTGGTGCCGCTGCTGCCGCCGGCCGATCGACGCGCCGCGCCTGGCGCGTCGGACGCGGCGCCAGTCTTCGGCGGCTACCGTCCGCCGGAGCCCGCGGCGACCACGCCGCCGCCGGCCGCGCCGGTGCCGCCGGCCGACGCCCGTTCGCGCCTGCCGGCCGTGTTCGAGGCGTTGCTGCGCGAAGGCGGCGACGGCCTGTTCGACGCCGTCGAGCATGCCCTGGTGCATGCCGCGTTCGGCCACGCCCATCGCAACCAGGTGCGCGCGGCCAGGGCGCTGGGCGTCACGCGCAACATGGTGCGCACGCTGCTCAAGCGCCACGGATTGCTGGCGGCGGGCTCGAGCGAGCTCGTCGAGGAGGGTGATGGCGGCGACGTCGACGCGCCGGAACACGACGTTCCGCCCGCCGCCGCCGGCGGCCACTTCTCGCTGTCGGCCGTTTAAGCAACGACGTTTATGTTCTTTGCCGCCGCCGAGCCGGATCCCCAGAATGACGTTCAGCCTGTGCTCAGCTCGCAATCCTTTTTCCGAACCGAAACCGCAAGGACCTTCCGATGACGATGCCCCGCCTCCTTTCCCGAACGTTGCTGGCCGCCGCGCTCGCCGCCGCCGCCGCGGTCTCGTTCGCCAAGGACATCACGCTGCTCAACGTCTCCTACGACCCGACGCGCGAGCTCTACGCGGACATCGACGCCACGTTCCCGAAGTACTGGAAGGCCAGGACCGGCGACGACCTGAAGGTCAACGCCTCGCACGGCGGCTCGGGCGCGCAGTCGCGCGCGGTGCAGGACGGGCTCGACGCCGACGTCGTCACGCTGGCACTGGCCTACGACATCGACGCGCTCGCCAACAAGGGCCTGCTCGGCAAGGACTGGCAAGGCAAGTTCAAGAACAACAGCACGCCCTACACGTCGACCATCGTGTTCCTGGTGCGCAAGGGCAACCCCAAGGGCATCCACGACTGGGCCGACATCGCCAAGCCGGGCGTGGGCGTGATCGTCGCCAACCCGAAGACCTCGGGCGGCGCGCGCTGGGCCTATCTCGCCGCCTACGGCTGGGCGCTGCACCAGCCGGGCGCGACCGACGCGAGCGCGCGTGCGTACATCAAGAAGGTCTACGAGAACGTCCCGGTGCTGGACTCCGGCGCGCGCGGCGCAACGGTGACGTTCGCGCAGCGCGACGTCGGCGACGTGCTGCTCGCGTGGGAGAACGAGGCCTACCTGTCGCTGAAGGAATTCGGCGCCGACAAGTTCGACGTCGTCTACCCGCCCAGCAGCATCCTGGCCGAGCCGCCGGTGGCCATCGTCGACAAGGTCGTCGACCGCAAGGGCACGCGCGCGGTCGCGCAGGCCTACCTCGAGTACCTGTACACGCCGCAGGCGCAGGAGATCGAGGCCAGGAACTTCTACCGCCCGATCGATCCGACGGTGGCCGCCAAGTACGCCGGCAAGTTTCCGAAGGTCAACACCTTCACCATCGCCGACACCTTCGGTGGCTGGACCAAGGCACAGGCCACCCACTTCGCCGACGGCGGCGTGTTCGACCAGATCTACACGAAGAAATAAATGTCGCATCGGCTGGCGTGTCACGACGGCGTCGCGCGCGCAGCATGGTTGCCCAGGGCCTCGCGGCACGGACGCGCGACCCTTTTTTGGGTTCGTCGCCGATCTGCGGGGATGACACAGGTGCAACCATCGCAGTCTTGCCGGTGTCAGGTCTTGCAGCGCAACGGTGTCAGGTCTTGCACTGCAAACGTTGCAGTGCAAGACCTGACACCGCCTGTCGCAAGATCCGGGGAGCGACCTCCTGAAATCTGCAATGAGCCTTTTCTTGTGAGGCCTCGCTCTGGCTCGTGAGAGTTCGCTCACGATCCCGGCGCGCCGCGATGGCGCGACATAGACTGCATCCCCACAAGCCCGGACACCGGGCCAGGGAGAACCAGTCATGAAGTCGTGGAGCCGGGCAGTCGGAACAGGTTGGATCGCGCTCGCCGCGACGGTCGTGTCGATGCCGGCGCACGCCGACGCCACGCTGAAGACGATGTCGCCCACGGGCGAGGTCGCGCTGGTGCGCCAGGTGCGCGCCACGTTCAGCGAGTCCATGATCAAGTTCGGCGACCCGCGCCTGCCGGCGCCGCTGGACGTCGCCTGCACGCCCGGTGGTACCCAGGCGGGTACCGCGCGCTGGGTCGACGACAAGACCTGGGTGTTCGACTTCGCCAAGGACCTGCCGCCCGGCACCCGGTGCAGCGTCGCGCCGCATCCGGGCGTCAAGTCGGTGGCCGGCGCCGCGATCGCGGCGGGCGCGAAGTTCGATTTCTCGACCGGCGGCCCGGCCGTCGTGCGCGCCTATCCGTCGCCGGGCGAGTGGCAGAAGATCGAGGAGGACCAGGTCTTCGCGCTGCTGCTCAACGGCCCGGCCACGGCCGACAGCATCGAGCGTTTCGCGTACTGCGAATATGCCGGCGTCGGCGAGCGCGTGCCGGTCAGGATCATCGCGGGCACGACGCGCGACGCGATCCTCAAGGCCGTGAACCTGGTGCCGCAACAGGCGCGCAGCGTCACGCTGCAGTGCGTGCGGCCGGCCGCGCCGGAGGCCAAGGTGTCGCTGGTGTGGGGCAAGGGCATCGCGACGACCAGCGGCGTCGCCAGCACCGACGACCGGCGCCTGGACTACGCCGTGCGCCCGGCCTTCACCGCGAGCTTCACCTGCGAGCGCGTGAACTCGCGCTCCGACTGCCTGCCGATGCGTCCGCTGCGCGTCGAGTTCTCGTCGCCGGTGCCGCGAAAGATCGCGGAGAAGGTCGTGCTCGTCGGGCCGGATGGCAATCACAAGCCGCAGGTCGAGCAGCACCGCGGCGAGACCGCGGACGCGCTGGTCGACCTGCACGAATCCGGCCTGCACAAGTTCATCTACTTCTTCGGCCGCAACAAGGGCACGGTCACCGGCGATGCGTCGGAAGAGGGCGTCACCGCGGTGCAGTTCTCCGACCAGTTGCCCGAGAAGGCCGATGTGCGCATCGAGCTGCCGCCGGGCTTCGCCGACGACTCCGGCCGCAAGCTGGAGAACGCCGAGCAGTTCCCGCTGAAGACGCGCACGTCCGAGGCGCCGGCGCTGGCGAAGTTTCCGGCGGCCACGTTCGGCATCCTCGAGCTCAACGCCGAGCCGGTGCTGCCGCTGACGGTGCGCAAGATCGAGGGCAACCTCGGCGTCAAGGCGATGACGCTTTCCGGCGCGCCGGCGCGCGATCTCACGCTGACCGACGACGCGGCCATCATCGACTGGTTCGCGAAGCTTGCGCGCTACGACGAGACCTCGCTCGATCGCGCGACGGTGGAAGGCGAGCTGGGCATCAAGCTGCCACTGCCGGTGCAGGTGAAGAACAAGCGCGCCGCCAAGGATCACGGCCGCGCGAAGACGCAGCAGGAACAGGACGAGGACGCCGACGAATCCGACGTCAACGCGCAGGATCCGAACGCCGTGCAGACGCGCAGCGTCAGCCTGCTGAACCACGCGGCCAACGTGCACGCGGTCAAGTTGCCGGCGGAGTCGCAGACCGAGCCGCATCCGTTCGAGGTGATCGGCATCCCGCTGCCGCAGCCGGGCTACCACGTCGTCGAGATCGAGTCGCCGCGGCTCGGCCAGGCGTTGCTCGATCGCGCGGCGCCGATGTACGTGCGCACGGGCGTGCTCGTCACGAATCTCGCCGTGCATTTCAAGTGGGCGCCCGTCAACTCGGGCGCCTGGGTCACAACGCTGGACAAGGGCAAGCCGGTGGCCGCTGCGGCGGTGCAGGTGTCGGACTGCCTGGGCAACAAGGTGTGGAGCGGCCAGACCGACGCGCAGGGCTTCGCGCGCATCGACCAGCAGCTGCCGAAGTTCGAGTGGAACTACTGCGACAACCGCGGCAGCGGCCGCTGGTCGGGCTCGACCGGGCGGCCCAACGGCTACTTCGTCAGCGCGCGCAAGACCGATGCGCAGGGGCGCGCCGACATGGCCTTCGTGTGGTCGACGTGGCAGGAAGGCATCGAGGCCTGGCGTTTCAACCTGAACTCGTCGGGCGGCGGCGGCGACGTCTCGCGCGAGCTGTTCCACACGGTGATGGATCGCACGCTGCTGCGCGCCGGGCAGACCGTCTCGATGAAGAGCCACGCGCGCCGCGAGCTGCTGACCGGTCTCGCGATGGTCGATGCGGCCGCGCTGCCGCCCACGCTGCGCATCGAGCACGAGGGCACCGGCGATCACTTCGACTTTCCGCTCGAGTGGCGCGCCGGCCGCTACGCCGAGACGACCTGGAAGATTCCGGACGACGCCAAGCTGGGGGTCTACGACGTCAGCCTGATGCGTCCCGGCCTGCCCGATGTCCAGACCGGCTCGTTCCGCGTCGAGGAGTTCCGCCTGCCCGCGATGATCGGCCGCCTCGTGCCGCCCGCCGGGCCGCAGGTCGATCCGCGCGAACTCACGATGGACGTGATGGTCAACTACGGCAACGGCGGCGGCGCGGCCGGCCTGCCGCTGAAGGTGTCGGCGCAGCTGCGCGACATCGACATCGCCAGCGTCGTGCCGGTGCTGCGCTATCCCGGCTTCCACTTCGAGCCGCCGAAGGCGCCCACGGCCGCCGACAACCCGGGCGACGGCGCGATGTTCGGCGAGGAGTATGTCGACGAGGACGACGCCGACAAGATGGTCTCGCAACGCGATCCGAACTCGAAGCTCGTGGCCGACAAGCTGTCCGTCACGCTCGACAAGTCCGGCGCCGGCAAGGTCACGCTCGCCAGGCTGCCGCCGCTCACCGCGACCAAGGAGCTGCTGGTGCAGGCCAACTACGCCGACCCGAACGGCGAGGTGCAGACGCTGAGCCAGACGCTGCCGCTGTGGCCGTCGGCCGTCGTGCTGGGCGTGCGCACCGACGACTGGGTCTCGGTGCGGCAGAAGCTGCCGGCGCAGGTGATCGCGCTCGACACGCACGGCAAGCCGCAGGCGGGCATCGCCGTCAGCGTGCGCGCAGTGGTGCATCGCCAGATCTCCGCGCGCAAGCGGCTGGTCGGCGGCTTCTACGCGTACGACAACAAGAACGTCGACGAGGATCTCGGCGAGGTCTGTTCCGGCAAGAGCGACGCGCGCGGCCTCGTGCTGTGCGAGGCGACGCTGGAGACCTCGGGCCAGGTCGAGCTGATCGCGCAGGCCAGGGACGCGCAGGGCCATCTCGCGCGCGCGGCCTCCAGCGTGTGGGTGACGCGCGCGGGCGAGGTGTGGTTCGGCAGCGCCAACGACGACCGCATGGACGTGCTGCCCGAGCAGCGCGCCTACGAGCCGGGCCAGGTCGCGCGCTTCCAGATCCGCAGCCCGTTCCGCCACGCGACGGCGCTGGTGGCGATCGAGCGCAACGGCATCATCGAGACGCGCGACGTCGAACTCGACGGCCGCGATCCCACGATCGAGCTGCCGGTCAAGGCCGAGTGGGCGCCCAACGTGTTCGTCTCGGTGCTCGCGGTGCGCGGTCGCGTGCGCGAGGTGCCGTGGTATTCGCTGTTCACATGGGGCTGGAAGACGCCGGTGGAGTGGTGGCACGCGTGGCGCGACGAGGGCCAGGACTGGCAGGCGCCCACCGCGATGGTCGACCTCGCGAAGCCGGCGTTCAAGTTCGGCATCGCCGAGATCGAGGTCGGCGACGCGGCGCACCGGCTGAAGGTCGACGTGGTGCCGGACAAGGCGACGTACCCGATCCGCGCCAGCAGCCAGGTGCGCATCAAGGTGACGCTGCCCGACGGCCGCACGGCGCCGGCGGGCACCGAGGTGACGCTGGCGGCGGTCGACGAGGCGCTGCTGTCGCTCAAGCCCAACGACAGCTGGGACCTGTTCGGCGCGATGATCCGCCGCCGCGACTACGGCGTGGAGACGGCCACCGCGCAGATGCAGATCATCGGCAAGCGCCACTTCGGCAAGAAGGCCGCGCCTGCGGGCGGCGGCGGCGGGCAGTTCCCGACGCGCGAGCTGTTCGACACGCTGCTGCTGTGGAATCCGAGCGTGGTGCTCGACGCGAAGGGCGAGGCCGTCGTCGCGGTGCCGCTCAACGACTCGCTGACGAGCTTCCGCATCGTCGCGATCGCCGACGTCGTGCAGGGATCGCAGTCCGCGCTGTTCGGCACCGGCCAGGCGACGATCGCGGCGACGCAGGATCTGCAGATCGTCTCGGGCGTGCCGCCGCTGGTGCGCGAGGGCGACCATTACAAGGCGATGTTCACGCTGCGCAACACGTCGAAGGCGGCGATGAACGCGTCGCTGGCGGCGTCGGCCGGCGAGCAGTCGCTACCGACCCGGACGGTGCCGATTGCCGCGGGCGCGGCGGCGGACATCGCGTTCGACGTCGACGTGCCGTTCAACGTCAAGAGCCTCGCGTGGACGGTCGCCGCGGACGCCGGCTCGGCGCACGATCGCATGAAGTTCGCGCAGAAGATCGCCGAGGCCGTGCCGGTGACGGTGCAGCAGGCGACGCTGGTGCAGCTGGACAAGACGCTGCGCATCCCGATCGCGCCGCCGCTCAACGCGCTGCCGGACGGCAGCGGCAAGCTGCGCGGCGGCATCGACGTCGCGCTGAAGCCGAAGCTCGGCGACGGCCTGCCCGGCGTGCGCGATTTCTTCGAGCGCTATCCGTGGAGCTGCTTCGAGCAGCAGGCCTCGGTCGCGATCGGCCTGCGCGACACCGCGCACTGGCACGCGCTGGTCGGGCAGATCTCGCTGTACCAGGACGAGGACGGCCTGCTGAACTACTTCCCGGGCTCGACGCCGCACACGGGCAGCGACAGCCTCACCGCCTACGTGCTGGCGATCAGCGACGAGGCGACGAGGCTGGGCTACGACTTCGCGCTGCCCGACGACGCCAAGGCCAGCCTCGAGCGCGGGCTGATCGGCTTCGTCGAGGGCCGCGTCAACCGCGACTTCTGGCGCCCGGCCTTCCTCAAGAACGGCGATCTCGACGTGCGCAAGCTCGCGGCGATCGAGGCCCTGAGCCGCTACGGCAAGGCGCAGCCGCGCATGCTCGATTCGATCCAGATCCTGCCCAACCAGTGGCCCACCGGCGCCGTGATCGACTGGCTGCAGATCCTCGACCGCGTGCCGGCGATCCCCGATCGCGCCAAGCGCATCACGGAGGCCGAACAGATCCTGCGCGCGCGCCTCAACGTGCAGGGCACTCGCCTGGGTTTCTCCACCGAGCGCGACGACAGCTGGTGGTGGATCATGAGCAACGGCGACGTCAACAGCGTGCGATTGGCGCTGGCTGTGCTGAATCGGCCCGACTGGAAGGAAGACGTGCCGCGCATCGTTACCGGTGCCTTGCAGCGACAGCAATACGGCCACTGGTCGACAACCGTGGCCAACGCGTGGGGCAGCGTCGCGATGGCGGCGTTCGCTAGGAATTTCGAGTCGGTGCCGGTTCGCGGCGTCACGCGCGCGGGCTTCGGCGTGCCGGGCGCGACGACGTCGTTCGACTGGGCGAAGATCCCCGCCGGCGGCACGATGCCGCTGGGCTGGCCGGCCGGCTTCGCCGTCGCCGGCAACAAGGCCGACGCCAACCTGCAGGTCGACCACGACGGCAGCGGCAAGCCGTGGGTCACGGTGACGTCGCGGGCCGCGGTACCCGTGACCGTACCGTTCGGCAGCGGCTACCGGATCACGAAGACGATCACGCCGGTGGAGCAGAAGGTGGCCGGCAAGTGGTCGCGCGGCGACACGGTGCGCGTTCATCTGGCCATCGACGTGCAGGCCGACGCGACCTGGGTCGTCGTCAACGATCCGATCCCGGGCGGCGCCGCGTTGCTGGGAACAGGCCTGGGCAACGACGACCAGATCAGCACCGGCACCGAGAAGGACGACCAGCGCGGCTGGCTGGCGTACCAGGAGCGCAGCTTCGAGGCCTTCCGCGCCTATTACCGCTACCTGCCCAAGGGATCCTTCAACGTCGAGTACACGATGCGGCTCAACAACCCGGGCCAGTTCGGGCTGCCGCAGACGCGCGTCGAGGCGATGTATGCGCCGGAGATGTTCGGCGAATCGCCCAACGCGGCGTGGACGGTGCAGCCATGAGCCCGCCCGGCCGCCCGAAGGGCGAATGCCGCAGTCCGCAGGACGGAGGTTGCCTGATGTGCTCGCGCATGCTTCGCACGAGCGCGCTCGCGGCGTGCCTGGCCGTGTCGCTGGGCGCGCACGCGGCCACGCCGTCTTTCGAGCAGGTGCGCGCCGCGTACCGCAGCTCGGAGACGGTGCTGCTCGATCGCCATGGCCAGCCCGTGCAGACGGTGCGCACCGACCTGCACGCCCGGCGCGGCGCGTGGGTGCCGCTGGCGCAGATCTCGCCGGCGCTGCGCGCGGCCGCGATCGCGTCGGAGGACCAGCGCTTCCTGCAGCATGCGGGTGTCGACTGGTCGGCCGTCGCCGGCGCCGCGATCGGCCGCGCGAACGCCGGCGGCACGCGCGGGGCGTCGACGATCACGATGCAGCTCGCGGGGCTGCTCGATCCCGATCTCGCGTTGACCAACGGCGGCCGTTCGGTGACGACGAAGATCGAGCAGGCGGCCGCGGCCCTGCGCATCGAGCGGACGTGGAGCAAGGATCAGATCCTCGAGGCCTGGTTGAATCTCGTGCCGTTCCGCGGCGAGCAGGTGGGCGTGGCGGCGATGTCGCAGGCCTTGTTCCAGAAGGCGCCGTCGGGGCTCAACGCCGAGGAGTCGGCCATCGCGGCGGCGCTGCTGCGCGCGCCCAACGCGGCGCCCGCGCTGGTCGGCCAGCGCGCTTGTGGCGTGCTGACGGTGCAGGGTCGCGCGGACGCCTGCGCGACCGCGCAGGGCTTCGCCGAGCTGACGCTGTCGCGCGCGTCGACCGGGTCCGCCGACGCGGGCGAGCAGCTGGCGCCGCACTTCGCGCGCCAGGTTCTCAAGACGCTGGGCAAGACGCCGCCGCCGGCCACGCTGCGCACCACACTCGACGCCGGCACGCAGCGCCGCGCGCGCGACGCGCTGCGCCAGCAGCTGGCGGAGCTGCGCGACCGCGACGTCGAGGACGGCGCGGTGATCGTCCTCGACAACGCGACGGGCGACGTGCTCGCGTGGGTCGGTTCCAGCGGCGAGCTGTCGCAGGCCGCGGCGGTCGACGCCGTCGTCGCGCCGCGCCAGGCCGGCTCGACGCTGAAGCCCTTCCTCTACGAACAGGCGATCGAGCAGCGCTGGCTCACCGCGGCCTCGGTGCTGGACGACGCGCCCACGCGGCTGCACACGCCGTCCGGCCTCTACATTCCGCAGAACTACGACCACGACTTCAAGGGCCTGGTGACGGTGCGCACCGCGCTCGGCTCGTCGCTCAACGTGCCCGCGGTGCGCACCGCGGTGATGGTCTCGCCCGACCGCTTCGCGCGCCGCCTCGTCGCGCTCGGCCTGCCGATCAGGAGGCCCGGCGACTTCTACGGCTACAGCATCGCGCTCGGCTCGCCCGAGGTGACGCTGCTGTCGCTCGCCAACGCCTACCGCGCGCTGGCCAACGGCGGCATGGTGAGCGCGCCGCGCCTGCAGCCGGGAGATACAGCACCCGGTACCCGCGTGATGGCCTCGGCCCCGTCGTTCATCGTCGCCGACATCCTCGCCGACAACGGTGCTCGCGTGCCGACCTTCGGCCTCGACAACGCGCTGGCCACGCGTTACTGGTCGGCGGTCAAGACCGGCACCAGCAAGGACATGCGCGACAACTGGTGCGTCGGCTTCAGCGCGCGCTACACGGTGGGCGTGTGGGTGGGCAACGCCAGCGGCGCGCCGATGCACGCGGTCTCGGGCGTGACCGGCGCCGCGCCGGTGTGGCGCACGGTGATGGACGCGCTGCAGCGCAGCGACATCGCCGCCGAGCATCCGGGACGCATCGCGCGTGCCGGCCCGCGTGAAGCGCGCGCGGGGTCGTCGCTCGCGGCGGGCGCGCCGACGCCGCCCGAGGGCGTCGTGGCGCAGGCCATCGCGTTCGACGGCCAGCTGGAGGCGCCGCGCACCGAGTGGTTCCTCGCCGGCACCGAGACCGCGCGCGTCACACCGGCGAGCGCCGCCGGCACCGCGGCGCGGCTGATCGTGTCGCCGGACGACCGCTCTGTCGTCGCGCTCGACCCCGACATCCCGCCCGCGGTGCAACGGCTGCGCTTCGAGGCCGTCGCCCCGGCGCCCGCCGGCGCGGCGTGGCGCCTGGACGGCAAGCGCCTGGGGGCCGCCAGGCCGCTGCCGTGGTCGCCGTGGCCGGGGCATCACGTGCTGGAACTGGTGGACGCGAAGGGTGGCGTGCTGGACACGGTATCGTTCGACGTACGCGGGGCGCAGGCCCGGACCGCGGCAGCGCCCGGTCGAGGGAGCGCGAAGACGGCGCAACGAGCGACGAAGCCCGTGTCCTGAGTGCCAATGGGCGGCCGAGGGGGCGGAACTGACGTTGAAGCGTGGCGACGAACGTCCTTGACACGACCCGACGGCCCTGCGGCGTCAGGGCGTGGCGGCGACTTTCGCGAGCCGGCCCAGCAGTTCCGCGCCGCGCGGGTCGTCGGGGCGCAGGGCGCGCGCGGCGGCGACGGCGAGGCGCACCTCGGATTCCAGTTCCGCCGAGCGGCCCTGCCGCTCGAGGCAGGTGAGCGCGACCGCCGCGAAGTTCAGCAGCACGCGCGTGTTCTGGGGCATCGAGACCTTGGCGGCGCGCATGTTCGCGAGGGCGGCTGGCAGGTCGCCTGCAGCCATCAGGCGCACGCCTTCTGTCATCGAATCGGTGGCCTGGCGCCGTGCTGCGGCCAGGACCTCGCTGCCGGCGGCGCCGATGCCTGCCTTGTCGAACGCCAGCTGCGCCCGCTTCAGCAGCGCCTCGTCGTCGTGGTTGTTGCGGGTCACGTACTGGAGCAGGCTGGTGCCGCCTTCAACTTGCTGCGATTCGATCAGGGTCTCGGCGATGCGCATGGCGATGCCGGACGGCAGCGGGTTCGCATCGTCCCGCGCCATCGCTGCCAGCTCGCCGGCGAGCCTGGCGGCGCCGGCGACGTCGCCCGCGGCGTGCAGCGCGCGCACGCTCTCCGCCTTGGCCAGCACCTGGGCCTTGGGGCTGTCATGGCGCTTCGTCAGGTTGGCCAACACCTTCTGCGCTTCGTTCGGCGCACCCGATTCGCTATGGATGCGAGCCAGGCCGAGAAAGGGTTCGACGTTCTCCACGGCGCTGTGCTCGGCCAGTTTCATCGAGCGCGTGAATGCGCGAGCCGCGGTATCGGCCTGGCCCAACTTCATCGCGGCCGCCCCCAGTGCCGACTGGCGCGCGGCGGAATTGGGCGAGATGGCGGCGGCGCGCTCGAGCACCGAGAACTCCTGCTGGTGCTGTCCCTGGGCGGCCAGCATGCTTGCGAGGCAGTCGTAGGCTTCGAGGTACTGCGGATGGTCGCGCACCGTCTCCACCAACAACGAGCGTGCGGAGAGCAGATTGTCCTGGTGGAGGTGCACCTGCGCCAGCCCGAGCTTGGCCCAGGCGATCGGCCCCCGCTGCAGTACCGCCTCATACAGCGCTTTGGCTTTGATCCAATCGCCGACCTTCTGGTACAGCTGCGACTGCAGCCGGAGCACTTCCGCCGCGTTCCTGCTGCCGGCCGCGAGCTGCTCGTTGCACAGCTGCAGCGCCAGCCGCCAGTCGCTGGCCTTCATCGCCGCGGCGATGGAGGCCAGCGACGTCTTGCGCTCCACCAGCTTGAACAGGCGAGCCTGCAGCAGGCTCTCGGTGATCGGCTTGAGCAGGTAGTCGTCGGGCGCCTCCTCGGCGGCCACCGAGACCATGTCGCTCGTCTTCTCAGCGGTGATCATCAGCCACACCGCAGCCGGTCCGATCCAGCCGTTCATGCGCGACTCCTCGAGGAGCTGCTGTCCGTTCTTGCCGGGGCCGAGGTTGTAGTCGCACATCACGATGTCATAGGACGTGTTGCGCAGCAGGCTGACGGCCTCGCGCCCGTCGTTGGCGGTGTCCACGCGCTGGGCGCCGCAGCGCAGCAACAGGCCCTTGAGCACGCTGCGCATGGCCTCGAAGTCTTCTACCAGCAGGAACTTGCGGTCACGCAACGGATCGATGTTCGACATGGTGTTCCTCAGGGGAGCACGATCACGAAGGCGCCGCCGCCGAGCGTCCCGCCATTGCTCAAGCGTGTGCTTCCCTTCAACTCGCCGCGATGGTGCAGGCCGGCCGCCATGCGCGAGAAGAACAGGCCCAGGCCGGTGCTGCCGGTGCGCACGTCGATGCCTTGCCTGGACGGAAACCCCTGTTCCAGCATGAACTCGGGAAAGCCCGGGCCGTCGTCGGCCACTTCGATCTCCAGCTGCCCATCGCGGATGCGCAACGACAGCTGCACCTTGGTACGCGCATAGCGCACCGAATTGAACAACGACTGCACGACCACGCTGTTGATCAGGTCGTGGTCGAAGAACCAGCCTGGCATGCCGTCTTCCGCCTCGCAGAGCAGTTCGAGGCCCTTGAGCCTGGCCAACTGCCGCACGCGATCCAGCACCTCGTCGGCGAATTCGTCCAGCAGGACCTCCGTCGGCTCGAACGGGTACATCCCCTCCTGCAGCTTGAAGATCGCCATCAACTGCACGAGGTTGCCGTTGACGCGTTGCGTCTCGTACAAGGCCTGGTACGTCGACATGGCAGCCTGCGACGGCTGCGCGACGTCGGCCTGCGCCAGTTGCGCAAGCGCGTCCTCGAGGTACGCCGCGATCACGCTCACGGAATTCTTCATGTCGTGCGCTGCAGCGGCCACAAATGTGGAGATGTTCAAGTCACGCCTCTCGCGCCTTGGGGCAGTCTGCGAGTTATCGGACAGAAACCGGCCTGGCTGAAGTCCGTGCAGGCGACGTCCGTGCTCGTTGCCTCCTGTCAGGAGACCAAAGAGCGGACGCTGACGAAGGACAGCAACTGGACCGATCTCGGTCGTTCGAGCCCCAGTGGCTCGGCTGGCCGACTCAGCCCGGCGTCCGCCAGTACTGCTTCTTCGACTTGGGATGCACCAGGAACTCGCGGCCCGGCGTCTGCATCACGTGGCCCTGTCCATCCTTGTAGACGGGAGCCGCGTTCGCGGAGCCCCACGCATTGTTCGGCTTTTCCTTGACGCTCAGCACCAGTTCACCACCGGCGCGGTCGTACCAGGTCTCGTTGGGCATGTCGGCACTCCTGAAATTGAATCCGAGTATCCCAGCCATTGGGCGCGGGCGACTTCTCGCAGCCAGCTCTTGAGCAGCGCGAAGGTTCCCGTCTCCCGCAGGATGTAGAACCCGAGCGCCACCAGGACGAAGGGAATCACGCGTCGTCCGTAACGGCGAAGGGGGCACCCGCGGTGCGGCCCGGCACGTTGCCGCGGCGCGGTGAGTTCCATGAATGGGCTTGATTCGGCGCTCATCCGCGTTCGGGGCGGGCGAACCGGGGCGGCTCAAAAGTATCCGGCACAACGCGTATCCTGCGGGTTTACCAGCGACGCCCGTCGACGGCCCGGCCCTTGTCGCAGCCGGGACAGCCGCCGGCGCGCGAACAGTCCTAGAATCGAACGATCGTTCTATTTTGGTTCGAGTCCGTTGTCGAACCGCATCACGGAGACCTGTCCCATGAGCGCGAGCTACGAAGTCCGCGGCGGCATTGCCGTCATCACGTTGAACAACCCGCCGGTCAACGGCCTGGGCTACGAGACGCGCAAGGCCGTGGCGGAGGCCGTCGAGAAGGCGGAGGACGACGCGGCCGTCAAGGCGATCGTCATCACCGGTGCCGGCAAGGCGTTCTCGGGCGGCGCCGACATCAAGGAATTCGGTTCGCCCAAGGCGCTCGCCGAGCCCAACCTGCTGAGCCTGATCGCGCGCGTCGAGGGCGCGTCCAAGCCGGTCGTCGCCGCGATCCACACCGTGTGCATGGGCGGCGGGCTGGAACTGGCGCTGGGCTGCCACTACCGCGTGGCGTCGCCGGGCGCGCAGATCGCGCTGCCGGAAGTCAAGCTGGGCATCCTGCCGGGCGCCGGCGGCACGCAGCGCCTGCCGCGCGCGATCGGCGTCGAGGCTGCGCTGAACATGATCGTCAGCGGCGAGCCGGTCAAGAGCGAGCTGCTGGCGCAGATCCCGGGCCAGAAGCTGTTCGACCGCGTGATCGAGGGCGACCTGATGGAGGGCGCGATCGCGTTCGCCAACGAGATCGCGGCCGCGCGTCCGCTGCCGATGGTGCGCGACCTCAAGTGCAAGCACGCCGATGGCGACGCCTACTTCGGCTTCGCGCGCAACACCGTCAAGGCGATGGCCAAGAACTTCCCGGCGCCGGTGCGCTGCGTCGACGCGGTCGAACAGGCCACGAAGGCGAAATTCGATGAGGGCATGAAGTACGAGCGCGAGGCCTTCGCCGCGCTGATGCTGACGCCCGAGAGCAAGGCGCTGCGCCACGCGTTCTTCGCCGAGCGCGCCGCCTCCAAGATCCCGGGCATCCCGGAAGACACCGCGACGCGCGACATCAAGAGCGTCGCCATCATCGGCGCCGGCACCATGGGTGGCGGCATCGCGATGAACTTCCTCAACGCCGGCATGCCCGTGAAGATCCTCGAGATGAAGCAGGAAGCGCTCGACAAGGGCCTGGGCATCATCCGCAAGAACTACGAGGCGCAGGTCAAGAAGGGCAAGCTGAAGGAAGACAAGTACGCCGAACGCATGGCGCTGCTGTCGACGACGCTGTCGTATGCCGAGCTCGGCGACGCCGATCTCGCGATCGAAGCCGTGTTCGAGGAGATCGGCGTCAAGCAGAAGGTGTTCGAGCAGCTCGACGCCGTGATGAAGCCGGGCGCGATCCTGGCGTCCAACACGTCCACGCTGGATCTGGACAAGATCGCCTCGTTCACCAAGCGTCCGCAGGACGTGATCGGCATGCACTTCTTCAGCCCGGCCAACGTGATGCGCCTGCTGGAGGTGGTGCGCGGCGCGAAGACGGCCGACGACGTGCTGGTGACGGTGATGAAGCTGGGCAAGAAGATCAAGAAGACCTGCGTGGTCTCCGGCGTCTGCGACGGCTTCATCGGCAACCGCATGATCGAGCAATACAGCCGCCAGGCCGGCTACCTGCTCGACGAGGGCTGCACGCCGCAGCAGGTCGACAAGGCGGTCGAGAAGTTCGGCTTCGCGATGGGTCCGTTCCGCATGGGCGACCTGGCGGGCAACGACATCGGCTGGGCCATCCGCAAGCGCCGCTACGTCGAGAAGCCCGACGTTCGCTACAGCAAGACGGCCGACCTGCTGTGCGAACTGGGCCGTTTCGGCCAGAAGACCGGCGCCGGCTGGTACGACTACGTGCCGGGCAAGCGCGACGCGATTCCCTCGGAGCTGGTCAACGACATGCTGGCCAGGCACCGCGCGGATCTGGGCATCACGCCGCGCAAGATCAGCGACGACGAGATCGTGCATCGGCTGGTCTACTCGCTGGTCAACGAAGGCGCGCGCATCGTCGAGGAAGGCATCGCGCTGCGCGCGTCCGACATCGACATGGTGTACCTCACCGGGTATGGCTTCCCGCTGTGGCGCGGCGGCCCGATGAACTACGCCGACACCGTCGGCCTGTGGAACGTCGTGCAGGCGATGAAGAAGTTCGCCAAGAACCCGGCCGACGACGCCGGGTTCTGGCAGCCCGCGCCGCTGCTGGCCAAGCTGGCCGCCGAAGGCAAGAGCTTCAGCTGAGCCATGAAGGGCTTCCTGACCCGCACGCTGGCCGTCCTGGCCGGCATCGTGCTGGGCATGCTGGTCGTCGCGGGCTCCGGCCCGTGGCGCGAGCTGTTCAAGAAGCCCGACACCGCTCCGCCCGCCCCGATCCAGCGCGAGCGCGCGCCCGACCAGCGCGTGTGACCACCTCGATTCGTTCCTTGATCCAGATTCCAGGAGTTCCCAAATGACCGACGCCGTCATCGTTTCCACCGCCCGCACGCCGCTCTGCAAGAGCTGGAAGGGTGCCTTCAACATGACGCACGGCGCCGAGCTGGGCGGCCACGCCGTCAAGGCCGCGATCGCGCGCGCCGGCATCGACGGCGGCGAGGTCGAGGACGTCCTCATGGGCTGCGCCAACCCCGAAGGCGCGACCGGCGCCAACATCGCGCGCCAGATCGCGCTGCGCGCCGGCTTGCCGGTGAGCGTGGCCGGCGCCACCGTCAACCGTTTCTGCTCCAGCGGGCTGCAGACGATCGCGATGGCCGCGCAGCGCGTGATCGCCAACGAAGGCGACGTCTACGTGGCCGGCGGCGTCGAGAGCATCTCGTGCGTGCAGCAGGAGATGAACCACCACATGCTGCGCGACATGTGGCTGCAGCGGAACAAGCCGGCCGTCTACATGTCGATGCTGGAGACCGCCGAGACGGTCGCCAAGCGCTACAAGATCTCGCGCGAGCGCATGGACCAGTACGGCGCGGCCAGCCAGCAGAAGGCCGCGGCGGCGCTCGAGGCCGGCCTGTTCAAGGACGAGATCGCGCCCATCACGGTCACGGCCGGCGTCGCCGATCCGAAGAACGGCATCCGCACCAAGGAAGTCACCGTCGAGAACGACGAAGGCATCCGCCCGGGCACGACCTACGACGGCATCAAGGACCTGCGTTCGGCGCTGCCCGGCGGCCTGATCAGCGCCGGCAACGCGAGCCAGTTCAGCGACGGCGGCGGCGCCTGCGTGGTCGTCTCGAGCCAGTACGCCGAGCGCAAGAACTTGAAGCCCATCGGCCGCTTCCTCGGCTTCGCCGTGGCCGGCTGCGAGCCCGACGAAATGGGCATCGGACCGGTCTACGCGGTGCCCAAGGTGCTCAAGCGGCTGGGCCTGACCGTGGCCGACATCGACCTGTGGGAACTCAACGAAGCGTTCGCGGTGCAGGTGCTGTATTGCGCCGACACCCTGGGCATCCCGATGGACAGGCTCAACGTCAACGGCGGCGCGATCGCCGTCGGCCATCCGTACGGCGTCAGCGGCCAGCGCCTGACCGGCCACGCGCTGATCGAGGGCAAGCGCCGCGGCGCGAAGAAGGTCGTCGTGACGATGTGCATCGGCGGCGGCATGGGCGCTGCCGGCGTCTTCGAAGTCCTGTAATTCGGTTTTCCCGGACAAGGAGCGCGACGTGATCGATCTCGAGACCGTGCGCGACTTCTTCGCCCGGGCGCCGTTCATGGTCGATCTCGGCGTGGTGCCGACGGCGGTGTCCGAAGGCCGCTGCGAGACCGAGATGGTGCTGCAGCCGCGCCATCTTCAACACACCGGCCAGGCGCACGCCGGCGTCGTCACCGCGCTGGCGGACCACACCGCCGGTGCCGCGGCGCAGAGCGTGGTGCGCGGCGGCGGGGTCGCGATCACCGCCGAACTCAAGACCAGCCTGCTGCGGCCGGCGATCGGCAACAAGCTTGTTTGCGTCGGCACCGTCGTCAAGCCCGGGCGCACGCTGATCTTCGCGGAGGCCGAGGTCTTCGCCCTTCTCGGCGAGCAGCGCGTGCTGGTCGCCAAACTGAGCGCCACGCTGGCCGTGGTGCAGCCCACATGATCGACGCCCCGCTGCCCGAAGGCGATCGCATCGCAGCCGCCAGGCGGAGAGTTTCCCCATGACCACTCGCCAGACCTTCGACTTCCTGCTCTACGACTGGCTGAAGGTCGACCAGTTGGCCGCGCGCGAGCGCTTCGCCGACCACTCGCGCGCCACCTTCGACGCGGTGCTCGACACCTGCGAACGCCTGGCGCGCGACAAGTTCGCGCCGTTCAACCGCCTGCTCGACACGCAGGAGCCCCGCTTCGACGGCGAGCGCGTGCACCTGCCGCAGGCCACGCACGACGCGCTGCACGCGTATGCGGCCACCGGCATGATCGCCGCAGCGCAGGATGCGGAGATCGGCGGCATGCAGCTGCCCTGCGTCGTCGAGATGGCAGCCAACGCGTTCTTCTCGCAGGCGTCGATCGCGATCGGCGCCTACACGATGCTCACGCGCGGCAACGCGGGCCTGCTGATGGCGCACGGCACCGATCGCCAGCAGCAGGTGTTCGCCGCGCGCGAGTTCGCCGGCGAGTGGTTCGGCACGATGTGCCTCAGCGAGCCGCAGGCCGGATCGTCGCTGAGCGACATCGTCACGCGGGCGACGCCCGACGGCGACGACTTCGAGTCCGATCCGCTGGGCCCGCGCTACCGCGTCGTCGGCAACAAGATGTGGATCTCGGCGGGCGAGCACGAGATCACGCCCAACATCGTGCATCTGGTGCTCGCGAAGATCCCCGGGCCGGACGGCAGGCTGCCGGCGGGCGTCAAGGGCATCTCGCTGTTCATCGTGCCCAAGCACCGCGTCGACGCCGAAGGCAATCTCACCGGCGAACGCAACGATGTCAGCCTGGCCGGCCTGAACCACAAGCTGGGCTTTCGCGGCACCACCAACGCGCTGCTCAACTTCGGCGAGAAGGGCGGTGCGGTCGGATACATGGTGGGGCATCCGGGCGACGGCCTGCGCTGCATGTTCCACATGATGAACGAGGCGCGCATCGGCGTCGGCCTCGGCGCGACGATGCTGGGTGCGGCGGGCTATGACGCGAGCCTCGAGTACGCGAAGCAGCGCTCGCAGGGCCGGCCCATCGGCGCGGGCGGCAAGGACGCTTCGGCCCCGCCGGTGCGCCTGATCGAACACGCCGACGTCCGCCGCATGCTGCTGGCGCAGAAGGCCTGCGTCGAGGGCGGCATGGCGCTCGCGCTGTACTGCGCGCGCCTGGTCGACGAGCAGCACACCGGTACGCCGGAAGCCCGCGTTGAAGCCGGCACGTTGCTGGAGATGCTGACGCCGATCGCCAAGAGCTGGCCCAGCGAGTGGGCGCTGGAGGCCAACAGCCTGGCGATCCAGATCCACGGCGGCTACGGCTACACGCGCGACTTCCCGGTGGAACAGCACTGGCGCGACAACCGCCTCAACATGATCCACGAGGGCACGCACGGCATCCAGGCGCTGGACCTGCTGGGCCGCAAGGCCGTGATGCAGGGCGGCGCCGGCCTGAAGCTGCTGGCGCACCGCATCGACGCCACCATCGCGCGCGCGCTGCCGCAGGCCCGTCTCGCGACGCACGCGAGCGCGCTCGCGCAGGCGTTGCAACGCCTCGGGGCGGCGACGCGATTGGCGTGGGCCACGGCCTCGCCCGAGGACGCCCTCGCCAACGCGACGCCCTACCTGCAGGCCTTCGGCCACACGATCCTGGCGTGGTTGTGGCTCGATGTCGGGGCCTCCATCCTCGAATCGGGCAACGCCGATTCCGCCGCCAACGTCGGCCGCCTCGCCGCGCTCGACTACTTCATGCGCTACGAGCTGCCGAAGACGGACGCGTGGCTGCGCGTCGTCGAGTCGCGCGACCGCACCTGCCGCGACGTGCCCGAAGACGCATTCTGAACAACGACGACGACCTGCGACCATGACCGATTCCCCCGCTTTTTCAGCAATCGCCACCACCGCCTACGCCGACCGCCGCAGCATCCGCGAGCTGTTCGACCTGACGGGCCGCACCGCGCTCGTCACCGGCGGCTCGCGCGGCCTGGGCCTGCAGATCGCCGAGGCGCTCGGCGAGGCCGGCGCGCGCGTCGTGCTGAGCGCGCGCAAGGCGGCCGATCTCGAGGCCTCCGCCGCGGCGTTGAAGGAGCGCGGCATCACGGCCGACTGGATCGCCGCGGATTCGAGCCAGCCCGCCGAGGTGCAGCGTCTTGCGGATGAGGCGATTGCGAAGCTGGGCCACGTCGACATCCTCGTCAACAACGCCGGCGCCACCTGGGGCGCGCCCGCCGAGGCGCATCCGCTCGAGGCCTGGGACAAGGTGATGAACCTCAACGTGCGCGCGATCTTCCTGTTGTCGCAGGCGATCGGCAAGGCCAGCATGATCCCGCGCCGCCGCGGCCGCATCATCAACGTGGCCTCGATCGCGGGCCTGTCCGGCAACTCGGGCGCGATGACCTCGGTGGCCTACAACACCAGCAAGGCCGCGGTGCTGAACTTCACGCGCGCGCTGGCGGGCGAGTGGGGCGTGCACGGCATCAACGTCAACGCGCTCGCACCCGGCTTCTTCCCGAGCAAGATGACCGCGGGGCTGCTGGCGCACGTCGGCGTCGACAACATGCGCGCGCACGTGCCGCTGCGCCGGCTCGGCGACGACGAGGACCTGAAGGGCGCCGCGCTGCTGCTGGCCAGCGACGCGGGCAAGCACATCACCGGGCAGTTCATCGCCGTCGACGGCGGCGTCAGCTCGGTGCACGGCGCCTGAACACGGGTTTGTCCATGACTGACGAACGCACTCCGCTCCAGTTCGCGCTCGACATCCCGTTCGTGCAGGCGCTGGGCATGCAGCTGTGGCGCTTCGACGGCGGCTTCGCCGAGATCAGCCTCGACCTGCGGCCCGAGATGATGAACTCGTGGGACGTCGCGCACGGCGGCGTCGTGATGACGCTGCTGGACGTGGCGATGGCGCACGCCGCGCGCAGCGTGCGCGACGCGACCGACCACGGCATGCCGGGCATCGTCACCGTCGAGATGAAGACCAGCTTCATGCGGCCCGCCGTCGGCAGGCTGACGGCCACGGGCCACCTGCTGCACGGCACCAGGAGCATGGCGTTCTGCGAGGGCAGCGTGCGCGACGAGAGCGGCGCGCTGTGCGCGCACGCGACGGCCACGTTCAAGTTGCTGCGCGCCCTCAAGCGCGGCGCCGAGATCGCCGCCGCATCCTGAATACCCCACGGCGCATTGAACCGCGTCGCATTTCTCGAACAACCAGGAGACCCACGATGTCCACCACCAACCGCCAGATCCTGCTCGCCTCGCGTCCGAAGGGCGAGCCGAGCGCCGAGAACTTCAAGCTCGTCGAGACGCCCGTCGCGCCGCTGGCCGACGGCCAGGTGCTGGTGCGCCACCACTTCCTGAGCCTCGACCCGTACATGCGCGGCCGCATGAACGACACCAAGAGCTACGCCGCGCCGCAGCCGCTGGACCAGGTGATGATCGGCGGCACGGCCGGCGAGGTCGTCGAGTCGAAGAACCCGCACTTCAAGGCCGGCGACAAGGTCGTGGGCATGGGCGGCTGGCAGGAATACGCGGTCGTCGACGCCGGCCAGCGCGGCGTGCTGCAGAAGGTCGACACGACGCACGTGCCGTTGTCGGCCTACCTCGGCGCGGTGGGCATGCCCGGCGTGACCGGCTGGTACGGTCTCGTGAAGATCATCAACCCGAAGGCGGGCGAAACGGTGGTCGTCAGCTCCGCGGCCGGCGCGGTCGGCGGCGCGGTGGGCCAGCTCGCCAAGGCGCGCGGCTGCCGCGTCGTGGGCATCGCCGGCGGCCCGGACAAGTGCCGCTCGGTGGTGGAAGAGCTCGGCTTCGACGAGTGCGTCGACTACCGCCAGTTCACCGACCTGAAGGCCATGAGCGGCGCGCTGAAGGCCGCCTGCCCGAACGGCATCGACGGCTACTTCGAGAACGTCGGCGGCATGCTGCTGGACGCCGTGATGCTGCGCGCCAACGCGTTCGCGCGCATCGCGATGTGCGGCATGATCGCCGGCTACAACGGCGAGCCGATCCCGATGACGCTGCCGCAGCTGATCCTGACGAACCGCATGAAGCTCGAGGGCTTCATCGTCAGCGAGCACATGGAAGTCTGGCCCGAGGCGCTGAAGGAACTCGGCACGCTGGTGGCCACCGGCAAGCTGAAGTACCGCGAGACCGTCGCGCAAGGCATCGCGAACGCGCCGGAAGCCTTCTTCGGCCTGCTCAAGGGCAAGAACCAGGGCAAGCAATTGGTTAAGCTCGTCTGAGTTGAACCACCGGACGAGAGACAGATGCTGACCTGGCGATGGACCCGCTTCGCGGGCTTGAGCGGCGACGACGTGTACGACATGCTGGCGCTGCGCTCGACGATCTTCGTCGTCGAGCAGGACTGCGTCTATCTCGATCCGGACGGACTCGATCGCCAGTCGTGGCATCTGCTCGGCCGCGACGATTCGGGCGAACTGCTCGCCTACGTGCGCGTGTGCGACCCCGGCGTGAAGTTCGAGCCGCCGTCGATCGGCCGCGTGGTCGTCGACCCGTCGCAGCGCGGCACGGGCCTGGGCCACGTCCTGATCGCCGAGGCGCTGAGGCGCTGCGACGAGGCGTATCCCGGACAGCGCAACCGCATCGGCGCGCAGGCGCACCTGCAAGACTTCTACGGCCGCCACGGCTACGTGCCCGTCGGCGAGACCTATCTCGAGGACGACATCGTCCACATCGACATGGAGCGACCCGCGTCATGACCGATTCCCTGCATGGCGCGACGCATGTCGTACTGAACCAGGTGCCGCCATTCGAGAACGTCAACCTGTTCGAGACGAACGCGGCTTTGCGCGACGCGGTCAGGCTCAACGACCCGACGCTGGCGCCCGATTCGCTCGCGATGCTGGGCGCGATGGCCGGCAGCGCGCACATGCAGCAGCATGCGCGGCTGGCCAACGTGAACACGCCGACCCTGCATTCGCACGACCGCTTCGGCCACCGCATCGACGAGGTCGAGTTCCATCCGAGCTACCACGTTCTGCTGGGCGCGGCGCTGCAGCATCGGCTGCACGGCTCGCCGTGGGCGGTCGACGGCCCGAGCCACGTCGAGCGTGCGGCCGGCTTCATGCTGTTCACCGAGCTCGAGCCGTCGGTACTGTGCCCCGTATCGATGACCTACGCCGTCGCGCCCGCCTTGCGCGCGAACGCGGCGCTGCAGAACACGTTTGCCGGCTTGCTCGCCAGCCCACGCTACGACGCCCGCTTCCAGCTCGCCAGCGCCAAGACGGCGATGACGATGGGCATGGGCATGACGGAGAAGCAGGGCGGCTCCGACGTGCGCGCCAACACGACGCAGGCGATGCCCGACGGCCAGGATCCATGGGGCGAGCGCTACCGCCTCGTCGGCCACAAGTGGTTCATGTCGGCGCCGATGAGCGACGCCTTCCTGGTCGTCGCGCAGACGCCGGCCGGCCCGACCTGCTTCTTCCTGCCGCGCTGGCTGCCCGACGGCTCGCTCAATGCCATCCGTATCCAGCGGCTGAAGGACAAGCTCGGCAACCAGGCCAACGCGAGTTCGGAAGTCGAGTTCGTCGACGCCTTCGCCTGGCGCGTCGGCGACGAGGGCCGCGGCCTGCCGCAGATCCTCTCGATGGGCGCGTTGACGCGTCTCGACTGCGCGCTCGGCACCGCGGGCCTGATGCGCGGGGCGCTGTCGCTGGCGCTGCATCACGCGACGCACCGCATGGCCTTCGGCAAGCGGCTCGTGGACCACGCGCTGATGCGCAACGTGCTGGCCGACCTCGCGCTCGAGAGCGAGGCGTCGACGGCTCTTGCGCTGCGTCTCGCGCGCGCCGTCGACCGCAGCGAGGAATCGGCCACCCCTGTTGCCGAGCGCGAGCACGAGGCGCTGATGCGCCGTCTGCTGACGCCGGCCGCCAAGTACTGGGTCTGCAAGCGCGGCAGCCACTTCGCGCAGGAGGCGATGGAGTGCCTTGGCGGCAACGGCTACGTCGAAGGAGACGGCGAGGGCGTGATGGCGCGCATCTACCGCGAGATGCCGCTGAACTCGATCTGGGAGGGCGCCGGCAACATCATGGCGCTGGACCTGCTGCGCGCGCTGCGCAGCGGGGCTATCGCCGACGCCATCGCGGCCGAGACGCATCCCGCCAAGGGGGCGCATCCGCTGCTCGATCGCGCGACCCAGCGCCTGCTGGCGCGCGTGGAGAACGGGGTCGACGAGATCGATGCGCGCCGCTTCGCGCGCGATCTCGCGCTCGTCACGCAGGCCTCGCTGCTCGCGCAGACCGCGCCCGGGCCGGTCTTCTCGGCGTTCTGCGAGAGCCGCCTCGACGGCGCGCCCGATGCGTTCGGCCAGCTCGGCGCGACGACCGATTTCGATTCGATCCTGAGGCGCGCCGCTCCGCACTGAGCGCGTCTTCCAACAAACCACGAGACAACGACATGAGCACCACATCCTGGCAAGGCCGCACGGCCGTCATCACCGGCGCGGCCTCCGGCTTCGGCCTCGAGACCTCGCGCCTGGCCGCGCAAAAGGGCATGAACGTCGTGATGGCCGACGTGCTCGAGGAGCCGCTGGCTGCGGCGGTCAGGGAGATCGAGGCGCTGGGCGCGCGGGTGCTGCCGTTCAGGTGCGACGTGCGCCACGCGGCCGAGATCGAGGCGCTGGGCGCCGCGACGCTGGCCCGCTTCGGCGCGCCGCATCTCGTGTTCAACAACGCGGGCGTCGGCGCCGGCGGGTTGATCTGGGAGCACACCGCGCGCGACTGGGACTGGGTGATGGGCGTCAACGTGATGGGTGTCGCGCACGGGGTGCGCGTGTTCACGCCGATGATGCTGGCCGCCGAGAAGGCCGACCCGGCGTACTCGGGCCACATCGTCAACACGGCGTCGATGGCCGGCCTCGTCAACATGCCCAACATGGGCGTCTACAACGTCAGCAAGCATGCCGTCGTCAGCCTCAGCGAGACGCTCTACCAGGACCTGCGCCTGGTCAGCGAACGCGTGCATGCGCACGTGCTGGCGCCGTACTTCGTGCCCACCGGCATCGCCCACAGCGAGCGCGCCCGCCCGGACGATGCGCAGGAAGACGGCCGCAAGGCGACGACTAGCCAGCGCGTCGCGCAAGGCCTGATCGAGAAGGCCGTGGCGGGCGGCCGCATCACGGCGGCGGACGTCGCGCAGTTCGTGTTCGACGCGCTGGAGGCCGACCGCTTCTACATCTACAGCCATCCGAAGGCGCTGGCGCCGGTCATGACGCGCGCCGAGGACATCATGGCCGCGACGAACCCGTCCGATCCGTACCGCGAGCGCCCGGAGCTGGGCGAGCAGTTGCGGGCGGCGCTGCGTCGCTGAGCGTCGCCTTGGCGCGGTTCAGGGTTCGTCCGGAGCGAAGGACGGGCGGAGCAGGCCGTTATCGTGTATGATGGTGGAGTAGGCAATACATAAGACCGTCGTCCAGAAGGACTCCTCCGGCACCCTGTCGTGTGAACGACTCGGCTTGGTCGAACTCTCCAGTTTGATTTTCTTGCGTAGTACCTGCACTGCGTTGGCATGTGCTGCGCATGATTTTGAAATTAGGATTTAGAGTATGACGACCGAAACTGGTATCGTGAAGTGGTTCAATGACGGCAAGGGCTTCGGGTTCATCACCCCCGATTCCGGCGGCAAGGACCTGTTCGCCCACTTCAGCGAAATCCAAGGTTCCACGGGCTTCAAGAGCCTGGCGGAAAACCAGCGCGTTGAATTCGAAGTGAAGCAAGGCCAGAAGGGCCTGCAGGCTTCGAACATCAAGCCGCTGTAATGCGCGGTCTGCGCGCTCAAACCGGGCGCGCAGCGTGACGGCCGCGAACCGTTCCCCCCGCAAAGCAGGATCCCCCATGAGCAAATCTGCCAAGGGAATGCTGGAAGCCTCTCTCAAGGAGGAAGCGGAGCGGAAGGAACGTTTGCGGCAGGCACTGCCGGCTGCCGTGGAGCTCTTGCGCACCCGGCAAGCCGGCTTGATAGCCCCCAGGGAAATCGAAGACTTCATCGCCCTGAACTGGCTGGAATGGCACGGTGGCACGCTGCGGCTGACCGTCACCGGATCGAACGTGGTCTCGCAAAGCCGAGCCAACTCGACCCAGGCCCGCGGATGACCGTGAGCCGGACGCGACGTCCCGCACGCCGCCTTGCCCCGAAAATAAATGCGCCCGTCATGGGTGCGGTGGTCTACCCCGAAGCAGGCAAGAGGCAACGGGCAACAGATCGCTCAGAAAGCAATAAAATAAGTACTGACATCCCTATCGGCAAGTACGTGGTTTGCCCTATCGCAAAGCCACAAGCCGACGGCGGCTATACCGCCACTGTTTCCATCGGCACGGGTCGCGGCAACGCGGCCCATGCCCGCGTGATGCGCTTCGCACCGCTCTTCGAGACGTCCGAAGCTGCACTGCGCTACGCCACCTCCGAAGGCCTGAACTGGGCGCGCCAACAGCCGGCGTGGTCCACCTCGCGGCCACTAGCGCCGCGTGGCACCGCTGGTCTTTCTCTCGCATAAATTTCAGGAGCGTTTTCAATGGCAAAAGAAGAACTGATCGAGATGCACGGGGTGGTCGAGGACGTGCTGCCGGACTCGCGCTACCGTGTGAAGCTGGACAATGGCCACCAGCTGGTCGCCTACACGTCCGGCAAGATGCGCAAGCACCACATCCGCATCCTGGCCGGCGACAAGGTGTCGCTGGAGCTGTCGCCGTACGACCTCACCAAGGGCCGGATCACCTTCCGCCACATCGAGCGTCGCGGCCCCGGCCCGAACTGAGCGAATACGCGCGGGACTCGTCCCGCTTCGCTCGCAACACCAAAAAGCCCGCGGCGACAAGCCTGCGGGTTTTTTTTCGTCTGGGCGCGGCCCGGACGTCTTCGAAGTCGACGTGCCGTTGCGGGCGGCCGCATGAAGGTCTTCATCGCCGAGGACGAACCGCCGGCGCGCGAGCGGCTGCTCGAGACGCTGGCCCGCGCCGCGTCGCGGCCGAGGTCGTCGGGCACGCCGACACCGTCCAGGCCACCGCGGCCTGGCTCGCCGCGCAGCCGGCGCCCGATGTGCGCGCAACGACAGCTGCGGCCGTTTTGGGCGGGATTCTTCAACGAATTTCTCGCTCACGACACTAGAGCAGCTTGCGCAACCAGCGCGGCGTGTCCACGGTCGCCGAATCGCCGGCCTCCTCCGCGATCGGCCGGACATCGTTGACCAGGTGCACGAGCACCTTGCCCGGTTCCTCCAGCTCCATCATGTGGGCGGAGTTTTCGAACTGCACCAGGCCCTTGCGCGGCGCCTGCAGCGCGGCGAGCCAGGTTTCGGCGAGCGCGGACGGTGTCTCGTAGTCGTGACGGCCCGCGAAGATGAAGACGGGGCAGTCCAGGCGCGTCACGCCGCGCACGTCCCAGGCCATCATCGCCGGCAGCAGGCGCGGCAGCGACTCGCCGATGCCGTTCTCCGGATTCAGCTCCCGGCGCGTGTAGTCGGGCGAGAATTTCGCGGCGTCCTGCGCGTAGTCGAAGTCCGGCCGGCCCCAGGTCAGGCCGCCGTAGTGGATCACCCATTGGCGCTGCACGATGATCTGGTCGACCGACACGCTGCCGTCCGCGCGCGGGTACGGCGCGAGCGCGAGCAGCTGCTTGACGGCCTCGGCGTTGTGGTCGGCCCGCGCCGCGTTCAGCGCCCATTCGTAGCCCAGGCGTTCGTTGTCGCGGCCGTAGATCATCTGGCCCATGCCGATGTAGGCGTGCAGCCAGTCGGGATGACGTCGGGCCAGTTCCAATCCGATGATCGATCCCCAGGAATGGCCCAGCACGAAGATCCTGCGCTTGCCGTAGTTCGCGCGCAGCCAGGCGACCAGCTCCTCGCCGTCGGCCACCATGCGCTCCTGCGCGATCGTCGGCTCGACGCGGGCCGGGTCGTTGGCCACGTAGGTCTTGCCGGCGCCGCGCTGATCCCACTGCACGACGGTGAAGTAGTCTTCCCAGCCGGACTGGTAGAGCCAGCTGACGGGCATCTCCGTCGACGCCGGGCCGCCGTGGATGAACAGCAGGATCGGGTTGCGTCTATCCTTGCCGCGCACCGAGATCCACTGCTCGATGCCGCCGATGCGCACGGCGCGGGTCTCCTCGATGCCGGGCGGCACGGGGATGCGGCGGACGTCGCGCAGGATCTTCTGCACGGGCGTGCGCCAATCGGCGGACGCCGCCGCCGAGGCCGCGCCGGGCGCGGCATCCAGCGCGAGCGCGGGTGGCGCGATGGCCAGGGCGGCGAGCAGCCACGCCGTGGCAAGGATGGCGATGCGGGACGGGCGCATGGTCGAGCGGATCCTTCGGGGATGAAGGCCCGACCTTACGCAGGTCGCGCGGCGCCGCGAAGCGCCGCGCGACGATCTGCCGGATCGCGGCGACGAAAGGAGGTCAGCGCGCGGCGGGCAGGTCGAAGACGAGGCAGGTCGTGGTCGCGTGCGCGAACAGCGTGCCGTCCGGCCCGAACAGGCGCGCCTCGGCCGTCGCCAGCTGCTTGCCGCAGTGGATCACCTTGCCCTCGGCGCGCACGCGTCCGACCTTGGGCGACAGGCCGCGCACGTAGTTGACGCTCAGCTCGGCGGTCGTGTAGCCGCGGCCCGCGGGCATCAGCGTGTGGACGGCGCAGCCGAGCGCGGAGTCGAGCATCGTCGCGAACCAGCCGCCGTGCACGCTGCCCATCGGGTTGAAGTGAGCCGGCCCGGGCTTGCCCTGGAACAGCGCGACGCCGGGTTCGACGCCGATCAGCGAGAAGTCCAGCGTCCGGGCGATCGGCGCGAACGGCAGCTCGCCGGCCAGCATCGCCTGCATCTGCTGCAGCCCTGTCTTGCCGGCCCACTGCTCGGCCGAGGCGATGCCAGGGCCGGCGCGCATCATGCGCGCGTCGCTCGCCTCGCCGTCGGCGATCCACTGTTGCAGGACGGCCTGGGCCTCGTCGGCGGACAAGCGGAGCGGGGCGGCGGGAGCGAGCACGGCGGACATGGCATTCCTCTTGATCAATGCATATGCAACGATTGTAGCTGCAACTATAATTGCGCCATGTCACCTGCTTTACAGCCCGAACGCGACAAGCCGGCCGTCGTGCGGCCGCAAGGCTGCACCAACCTCAAGCTGCGCCAGCTGATGCGCCGCGTCGCGCAGCGCTACGACGCCGAGGTCGGGCAGGTGGGCCTGAAGGGCACGCAGTACTCGCTGCTGAGCCACGTCATCAAGCTGGGGCCGATCCGGCCGGTCGACCTGGCGGCGGGCATGAACGTCGACGCGTCGACGCTGTCGCGCAACCTCAAGCCGCTGGTCGCGGCCGGCTGGGTGACGCTGGAGGCGGGCGCAGACGCGCGCAGCCGCCTCGTCCAGGCCACCGAGGCCGGGCGCGAGAAGCGGATCGAGGCGCAGCGCCGCTGGCGCATCGCGCAGGAAGGGATCAATGCCACGCTGGGCCCGCAACGCGTGATCGCGCTGCATGCGCTGATCGACGAGGCGATGCAGGCGCTGGACGAGTCGGACGGCTGAGGCCGCCGGCGAATCAGTTGGTGGCGGTCGGCGTGGCCTGCAGGCGCGTGGCCGAGAAGTTCCACGACAGCGCGTGCGCGCGATTGGCGGCGTCGCGGGTGTCGTCGATCGGCAGCGTCACGTCCAGCGAGCCGAAGTCGGTGCGCGGCAGGTCGGGGCGGCCGCCCTCGTGCTGCATGTAGTGCCACACCACCATCAGCGCCTTGCCGAGCGCGTGGTATTCGCGGCCGCGGCCCTGCAGGCAGTAGGCCTCGCGAGCCTTGATCAGGTCCATCAGCATGGCGCGTTCGCTGGCGCGCAGGCCGGGGGCGAGGGGGTCGATGTCTTGGACTTGGATGGCGGTCATGGGGTGATCCTGGAGGCAGGGATGTCGCGACACTGGGCCGGGAGGGACGGCAACCAGCTGATGACGTATGTTGGGCGACCTCGCGTGATTTCAGTCACGAAAACACTCGACCATCCTGCGGCCAATTCGGGCAATCGAAGTAACAGGCCGCAACCGGGGTGGCGGGTGCCGCGGGTACCATCGCGGCCCCTGTCCAACCCGGCCGTGCCCGCTGACGCGCGCGATCGAGGCGCGCATCGCCGGGCATAGCAAGGAACTGCCCGAGTTCATCCTGGTCGGGCTGGGCTACGCCAGGGGCGACACCGGCGAGTTCGAGACGCTGTTGCCCAAGGGCCGTCCGCACGATCCGCGCTACGACACCGACGACGACATGGTGGCCGACACGCGCGCCTTCGCCCGGGCGCTCGCGTCGCATCGCTATCCGGGACTGAAGCTGCGCACGGAGGTCGTCGCCGGCGAGGACCACCTCACCGTCGCGCCGGCGCTGATCACGCGCGGCCTGATGTGGACGCTGTCGGGCAACTAGGGCATCCGAGAGCAGCCGGCGCGTGGACGGCAGCCTAGCATCGAAGGATGCAAGACGCCCAGGTCATCGTCCTCGCCACGCCCGTGTTCCTCGGGCTCATCGCCATCGAGATGCTGGTGGGATGGCGGCGCGGGCGCGTCACCTATGCGTGGTCGGACACCCTCAACAGCATCGGCCTGGGCATGATGAGCCAGGTGATCGGCGTCTTCACGAAGCTGTTCACGCTCGGCATCTACCAGTGGGTGTATGCGCATGCGGCGCTGTTGCCGCTCAGCGTCGGTTCGCCGTGGGTCTGGGGCGGCGCGCTGCTGGCCTACGACTTCCTCTACTACTGGCTGCACCGCGCCGGCCATACAGTGGCGCTGTTCTGGGCCGCGCACGTCGTGCATCACCAGAGCGAGGAATACAACCTCTCGACGGCGCTGCGCCAGACGGGCTCCGGCTGGCTCGCGGGCTGGTTGTTCTACCTGCCGATGGCCATCGTCGGCGTGCCGCCGCTCGTCTTCGCGGTCGTCGCGCTGATCGACCTGCTGTACCAGTTCTGGGTGCACACGCGCCAGATCGACCGCCTCGGCTGGTTCGACCGCTGGTTCTGCGCGCCGTCCAACCATCGCGTGCATCACGCGGTCAACGACGTCTACCTCGATCGCAACTACGGCGGCATCCTGATCGTGTGGGATCGGCTGTTCGGCAGCTGGCAGGAGGAGCTGGACGCGCACCCGTGCCACTACGGCACGCGCAGTCCGCTGCGCAGCTGGAATCCGGTGTGGGCCAACGTCGAGGTCTACGCCGCGCTGTGGCACGACTGCTGTCATGCCGTGAGCTGGGGCGACAGGCTGCGCGTCTGGTTCAAGCCGCCGGGCTGGCGGCCGGCGGACGTCGCCGCGCGCTTTCCGAAGGACGCCTTCGTGCCGGGCGCGATCCCGCGTTATGCGCCCGCGCTGCGGCCCGCACGGCGCAATGCGGCGACCGCGACGTTCGTCGCCGCGATAGTCGTGACGACGATCGTGCTGTGGAACGCGCATCGCCTGGCGCCGCTGCACCTGGCCGGGGCGTCCGCCTGCGTGCTGGCAATGCTGTGGCTGGTGGGCTGGATTTCGGAGCGCGGCGAAGGCACGCCGGCCACTGTTCCCGCGGCCTGAAATCACTACCACATCCGGGCCCTGAAAAGCCCCACCTCGGGCGTCGAGATCGGTTACGTCGCTATGGCACACTCGCGCGCTTTGCGACGTTGATTGGGCACGAGCCTTGGACAAGATCCTTCTTCAAATCGCGGCGGAACTGAAGGTTCGGCCGGCACAGGTCAACGCGGCGGTCACGCTGCTGGATGGCGGCGCCACGGTGCCGTTCATCGCGCGCTATCGCAAGGAGGTCACCGACAACCTCGACGACATCCAGCTGCGCGAACTCGAGAGCCGGCTCGGCTACCTGCGCGAGCTGGAAGACCGCCGCGCCGCGGTGCTCAAGAGCATCGAGGAACAGGGCAAGCTGACGCCCGAACTGGCCGCGGCCATCGACGCCGCGCCGACCAAGCAGGAGCTGGAAGACCTCTACCTGCCGTTCAAGCAGAAGCGCCGCACCAAGGGCATGATCGCCCGCGAGGCCGGCCTCGAGCCGCTGGCCGACAAGCTGTTCGCCGATCCGTCGCTCGACCCGCACGCCGAAGCCGCGGCCTTCGTCAACGCCGACGCCGGTTTCGCCGACGCGTTCGCGGTGATCGACGGCGTGCGCGACCTGCTGTCCGAACGCTGGGCCGAGGACGCCGCTCTGGTGAAGGTGCTGCGCGAGTGGCTGTGGGACGAGGGCCTGCTGCAGTCGAAGAAGATGGACGGCAAGGACGAGCACAACGCGGACGTCTCCAAGTACCGCGACTACTTCGACTACTCCGAGCCGATCCGCACGGTGCCGTCGCACCGCGCGCTGGCCGTGTTTCGCGGCCGCACGCAGGAGATCCTGGACGCCAAGCTGATCCTCGACGAGGAGATCGTCCCGGGGCAGCCCAGCCTGGCCGAAGGCCGCATCGCGCGTCACCTGGGATGGGCGCACACGAAGCGCGCGGCCGATGACCTGATACGCCGTACCGTATCCTGGACGTGGAAGGTCAAGCTGTCGCTGAGCCTCGAGCGCGACCTGTTCGGCCGCGTGCGCGAAGAGGCCGAGAAGGTCGCGATCCGCGTGTTCGCCGAGAACCTGCGCGACCTGCTGCTGGCCGCGCCCGCGGGCAAGCGCGTGGTGATGGGGCTCGACCCGGGCATCCGCACCGGCGTGAAGGTGGCCGTCGTCTCCGACACCGGCAAGGTGCTGGCCACGCACACGGGCTATCCGCACGAGCCGCGCTGCGACTGGGAAGGCTCGCTGCATGCGCTGGGCCGGCTCGTCGCGCAGCACGGCGTCAACCTGATCGCGATCGGCAACGGCACCGCAAGCCGCGAGACCGACAAGCTCGCCGCCGACCTGATCAAGCGCGTGCAGCAGCTCGCGCCGGACGTCAAGATCGACAAGATCGTCGTCAGCGAGGCCGGCGCGTCGGTCTACTCGGCGTCCGAGTTCGCGAGCAAGGAGCTGCCCGACCTCGACGTCAGCCTGCGCGGCGCCGTGTCGATCGCGCGTCGGCTGCAGGATCCGCTGGCCGAGCTCGTGAAGATCGATCCGAAGAGCATCGGCGTCGGCCAGTACCAGCACGACGTCAACCAGAGCGAGCTGATGAAGACGCTCGATGCGGTGGTCGAGGACTGCGTGAACAAGGTCGGCGTCGACTTGAACACCGCGTCGGCGCCGCTGCTGGCGCGCGTGTCCGGCCTGAGCCAGGCCGTCGCGAGTTCCATCGTGCGCTGGCGCGACGCCAACGGCGCCTTCGCCGCGCGTTCGCAGCTGCTGGACGTGACGGGCCTCGGCCCGAAGACCTTCGAGCAGGCTGCCGGCTTCCTGCGCATCCGCGGCGGCACCAATCCGCTGGACATGACCGGCGTACACCCCGAGACGTATCCCGTGGTCGAGCGCATGCTCGCCGCGACGTCCAAGCCGATCACCGAGGTGATGGGCCGCAGCGACGTCCTGAAGTCGCTCAAGCCCGAGAACTTCGCCGACGAGAAATTCGGCGCGATCACGATCAAGGACATCCTGGTCGAGCTCGACAAGCCGGGCCGCGATCCGCGTCCCGACTTCAAGGTGGCGCGCTTCAACGACGGCATCGAGGACATCAAGGACCTGCAGCCGGGCATGCTGCTCGAAGGCACGGTCAGCAACGTCGCCCAGTTCGGCGCGTTCGTCGACCTCGGCGTGCACCAGGACGGCCTCGTGCACGTGAGCCAGCTGTCCAACAAGTTCGTCACCGATGCGCGCGAGGTCGTCAAGACCGGCGACATCGTCAAGGTCAAGGTGGTGGAGGTCGACCTCGCGCGCCAGCGCATCGCGCTGACGATGAAGCTCGATTCGCAGCCGCAGCAAAAGGGCGCGCGCCAGGCCGACAACAGCTACCGTCCGCCGGCGCGCAACGAGCGCGCGGGCGGCGGACAGCGCAACGCGCCGGCGGCCGCCGCGCCTTCGGGCCAGAGCGCCATGGCCGCCGCCTTCGCCAAGCTGCAGGGCAAGGGCTGACGTCACAGCCGGTTACCGCAAGACGCAAGCACCGCGTAACCGAATTACGCTATGGTCCAGTCCTCGCTGTCCAGCTGAACATCTTCAAACCATGCGCCTCGCCCTGACGCTCTCCCTCGCCGCCGCGGTCGGCCTCGCCGCCTGCGCCCACAAGCCGACCGTCGAACCGATGTCCGCTCCGGCGCCGGCGCCGGCACCTGCGCCGGTCGCGGCGCCGGCGCCCTCCGCCTCGCCCGACGTGAAGGTGACCGAGCCCTACTTCAGCCGCACCAAGTCGGCGGTCGCCACGCTGACGCCGAGCGCCACCAGCAGCGTCACCGGCATCGTCGTCTTCTCCGGCGGCGGCACCTCGGTGGACGTCCACGTGACGGCCTCCGGCCTCCAGCCCGGCTCGATCCACGCTTTCCACGTGCACGAGAACGGCACCTGCGCCAGCGCCGACTTCATGAGCGCCGGCGGCCACTTCAATCCGACGCATCGGCCGCACGGTCCGCAGGACAAGCCGCACCACGCCGGCGACATGCCCAGCCTGCTGGCCGATCCCACTGGCAAGATCGACGCGCGCTTCACGCTCGAAGGCGTGACGCTGGGCGGCGCCGACGGCTTCGTCGGACACGCGGTGATCCTGCACGCGATGGCCGACGACTACGACGCGCAACCCACCGGCAACTCCGGCGCGCGTGTCGCCTGCGGTGTCATCGCAGCACAGTAAGCCTTGCGCGGCATGAAGGCGCTGCAGATCCTGGCCGGCCCGGTGGCGCTCAAGCGCCTGCGCGAGCGCGGCCTGCAGCCCGAAGACATCCGCGCGATCCCCGCCGCGGCCGGCGGCCCGAAGGGGCTGATCCTCAATCCGCTCGACCGCTTCGTGTTCGGGCAGTGGCTGCCGCGCAGCGAGCAGGTGGTGCATCTGCTGGGCGCGTCGATCGGCGCGTGGCGCATGGCCAGCGCCTGCCTGCCCGACGCGCACGCCGCGCTGGCCGATCTCGCGGCCGACTACATCGCGCAACGCTACGAGCACGAGCCGGGCAAGGCGCCCAAGCCGCGCCATGTCAGCGAGCTGTTCGAGGCCAAGCTGGTGGAGCGTTTCGGCGGACGCCAGCACGAGGTGCTGTCGCATCCGCGCTTCCGGCTGCACGTGTTCACGAGCCGCGGCGTGCGCGCGCTCGCGCGCGACGGGCGCGTGCGCACGCCGCTCGGCTACCTCGGCGCGTTCGCGTCGAACGCGGTCTCGCGCCGCGCGATGGGCGGCTTCCTCGAGCGCGTGATCTTCTCCGATCCGCGCGACCGACTGCCGGTGCCCACGCACGACTACCGCACGCAGCACGTCGAGCTGAGCGACGCGAACCTCGAGCGCAGCATCCTCGCGAGCTGCACGATCCCGTTCTGGCTCGAGGCGGTCGACGCCATCGCCGGCGCGCCGCCCGGCCCGTACTGGGACGGCGGCATCACCGACTATCACCTGCATCTCGACTACGCCGCACTCGGCGACGGTCTCGTGCTGTATCCGCACTTCCAGAAGACGCTGGTGCCCGGCTGGCTGGACAAGGCGCTGCGCCACCGGCATCGCGCGAGCGAGCGCCTGGCCAACGTGGTGCTGTTGTCGCCCAGTCCCGAGTGGGTCGCGACGCTGCCGGGCGGCAAGATCCCCGATCGCAGCGACTTCAAGGCCTTCGGCGACGATCACGACGCGCGCGAGGACGTGTGGCGTCGCGCGACCGAAGAGAGCGTGCGGCTCGCCGAGGAATTCGAGGCGTTGACGCGGCAGCCGTCCATCGAGGCGATGCCGCTGCCTTGAGGCGGTCAACGATAGACTGAAGGCCGCCATGTCCGACCTCCGCCCGCATTGCCGTCTCGCCGTTGCCACGCTCGCCTGTCTTGGCGCCGGCGGCTGTTCGATGTTCAGGCACGAGGCCGGGCCCGCAACGCCGCCTGCACCGGTGGCGTCCACCGCGACACGTGCGCCCGCCGCCGCGCCGCAGCCCGCGCCCGCACCGTCGGTGGCCGCCTCCGCGTCGTCGAGCTGGGGCCTGGTCGCGGTGCACCTCGATCCCGAGACGATGGTGGGCCGCACGTGGGTCTTCCCGTCGGCCAGTCCGGTGCTCTATGGCGACAACCGCTTCGTCTTCAAGCGTGACCGCGTCGAGGCCAGCAACGCGCACGAACATGCGACCGGCACGTGGACGGTGGAGCGCGACAAGCTCTGCGTCACGCTCAACGCCAGCGCGTGGGGCTCGGCTTGCTACTACGTCACCGGCTCGCCCCCGGGCGACTTGCAGATCCGGGTGTTGCCCGATGGCGACCGCGTGCCGCTGCGGATCCAGTGAGGTCCGGCGCGGACGGCGCGAACCTCCGCTAGAATCGATGCATCTCGATCCAGGATCGATCAACTATTCAAGAATGAGAAAGGCGCGACGGGTTATGACACCGCGAACTACGTTGATGCTCGATGCATTCCGCGAGGCGCGCCCGGCCGTGGCGCCCTGACGCGCGGCAATTTCTCATTCCACATTCAAAAGCGCGGCCGATGGTCGCGCTTTTTTGTTTTCTGCAAGGACTTTTCCCATGATCGCCATCCAACTGCCCGACGGTTCCAAACGCGAGTTCCCGCAACCCGTCACGGTGGCCGACGTCGCCGCCTCCATCGGCACGGGCCTGGCCAAGGCCGCGCTCGGCGGCCGCGTGGGCCAGCCGGGCCACACGAAGCTGGTCGACACGAGCTACCTGATCGAGGGCGACGAGTCGCTGGCCATCGTCACGGCCAAGGATCCCGACGGCCTCGACCTGATCCGCCACTCCACGGCCCACCTGCTGGCCTACGCCGTCAAGGAGCTGTTCCCCGACGCCCAGGTCACGATCGGCCCGGTGATCGAGAACGGCTTCTTCTACGACTTCGCGTACAAGCGCCCGTTCACGCCGGAAGACCTGGTGGCCATCGAGAAGAAGATGACGGATCTCGCCGCCAAGGACGAGAAGGTGACGCGCCGCGTGCTGCCGCGCGACGAGGCGGTGCAGTACTTCAAGGACATGGGCGAGGCCTACAAGGCCGAGATCATCGGCAGCATCCCGGAAGGCCAGGACGTCTCGCTGTACCGCGAAGGCGCCTTCGAGGACCTGTGCCGCGGCCCGCACGTGCCGTCCACGGGCAAGCTGAAGTTCTTCAAGCTGATGAAGGTGGCCGGTGCCTACTGGCGCGGCGACCACCGCAACGAGATGCTGCAACGCATCTACGGCACGGCCTGGGCGACGAAGGAGGAACTGGCGCAGTACCTGACGATGCTGGAGGAAGCCGAGAAGCGCGACCACCGCAAGCTGGGGCGCGAGCTGGACCTGTTCCACATCGACGAGCACGCGCCCGGCATGGTGTTCTGGCACCCCAAGGGCTGGGCGGTCTGGCAGGGCGTCGAGCAGTACATGCGCAAGGTCTACCAGGACAACGGCTACCAGGAGGTCAAGGGCCCGCAGGTGATCGACAAGTCGCTGTGGGAGCTCAGCGGCCACTGGGACAAGTACAAGGACGGCATGTTCTTCACGGAGAGCGAGAAGCGGGAGTACGCGCTCAAGCCGATGAACTGCCCCGGCCACATCCTGATCTTCAAGCAGGGCATCAAGAGCTACCGCGACCTGCCGCTGCGCTACGGCGAGTTCGGCAACTGCCACCGCAACGAGCCCAGCGGCGGCCTGCACGGCATCATGCGCGTGCGCGGCTTCACGCAGGACGACGGCCACATCTTCTGCACGGAGGAGCAGATCCTGCCCGAGTGCGTGGCGTACACGGCGCTGCTGCAGAAGGTCTACAAGGACTTCGGCTTCACGGACATCATCTACAAGGTGGCGACGCGCCCGGCCGCCCGCATCGGCTCGGACGAGCTGTGGGACAAGGCCGAGGCGGCGCTGATCGCCAGCCTGGAGGCCTCGGGCGTCGAGGTGATCATGGCGCCGGGCGACGGCGCGTTCTACGGCCCCAAGATCGAGTACACGCTGAAGGACGCGCTGGGCCGCCAGTGGCAGTGCGGCACGATGCAGGTCGACTTCATGATGGCCCAGCGCCTGGGCGCCGAGTACGTGGCCGAGTCGGGCGAGCGCCACGCGCCCGTCATGCTCCACCGCGCCATCGTCGGCAGCCTGGAGCGCTTCATCGGCATCCTGATCGAGCAGCACGCCGGCGCGCTGCCGGCCTGGCTGGCGCCGGTGCAGGTGGTGGTGTGCGGCATCACGGACCAGCAGGCGGATTACGTGTCCGACGTGGTCAAAGCACTTCAAAAGCTAGGTGTCAAGGTCCAGGCCGATTTGCGCAACGAAAAGATCACCTATAAAATCCGCGAGCATTCATTGCAGAAGGTTCCGTACATCCTCGTCGTTGGCGACAAGGAGAAGGCAAGCGGGGCCGTTGCGGTGCGCGCCCGGGGCAACCGGGATCTTGGCGTGATGCCTCTTGCAGACTTCCAACAGAAGCTCGCTGAGGACATCGCCACCAAGGTCTGACGCGCCCCGCCGATCCATCTCCCCAGGGCGCTCGCGCGCTCTCCGGCCGGGTCGGCGGTTTGCCCCTCGCGTTCACCACCCCATGCTTTTGCGTCCTGATCTTGCCCAGACGCCCTGAAGGATTTGCACCATCGCTACCTTTGCTGACCGCCGGACTCCCAATGTCGAGCGCAAACACCGGCTCAACCGAGAGATCACCGCACCCATGGTGCGACTGAACGGCCCCGAAAACGAGCCGCTCGGCGTTGTGAGCCTGATGGAGGCCCTGCGGCTGTCCAGCGAGTACGACGTGGATCTGGTCGAGATCTCCGCCACGGCCGAACCGCCGGTCTGCCGCCTGATGGACTACGGCAAGTTCAAGTATCTCGAGCAGAAGAAGGCGGCGGACGCCAAGTCCAAGCAGAAGATCATCGAAGTCAAGGAAGTGAAGTTCCGTCCTGGCACCGATGAAGGCGACTACAACATCAAGATGCGCAACCTGCGCCGCTTCATCGCCGAAGATGGCGACAAGGGCAAGGTGACGCTGCGCTTCCGTGGTCGGGAAATCACCCACCAGGACATCGGCATGCGCCTGCTGGAGCGCATCCGCGACGAACTGGCCGACGTCTCGGTGGTCGAGCACATGCCCAAGCTCGAAGGGCGCCAGATGATCATGGTGCTTGCTCCGAAGAAGAAAAGTTAGGCTATAATCCTGGGTTCTGTCTTCGCGCACCTGTGCGGGAAGGCGAAATTCACGGTGAACCCCGTGGAAAGCGCGTCCCCTGGATGCGCTTTTTTGCGAGGTTTCGCCAGAAGCCCGGCAGGCAGACAAGTAACGCCGATCATCGACGTTCGCCTGGACCAGGGTGCATTAAAAGGAGCATTCACATGCCCAAGATGAAGACCAAGAAGAGCGCGGCCAAGCGGTTCCGCGTCCGTCCGGGTGGTACCGTCAAGCGCGGTCAGGCGTTCAAGCGCCACATCCTCACGAAGAAGACCACGAAGAACAAGCGCCACCTGCGCGGTTCGACCAGCGTGCACGAGACCAACATGGGCCACATGGCCCAGATGCTCCCGTTCGCCGGTCTCTGATCTTCAAGTAACGGACTGAAAGGAACTACTCATGCCTCGCGTCAAACGTGGTGTAACGGCTCGCGCCCGCCACAAGAAGATCCTCGCCCTGGCCAAGGGCTACCGCGGTCGCCGCAAGAACGTCTACCGCGTTGCCAAGCAAGCGGTGATGAAGGCGGGCCAGTACGCCTACCGTGACCGCCGCACCCGCAAGCGCGTCTTCCGCGCGCTGTGGATTGCCCGTATCAACGCCGGCGCCCGTTCGCACGGCGTCACGTACAGCCGCTTCATCGCCGGCCTGAAGAAGGCCTCGATCGAGCTGGACCGCAAGGTCCTCGCCGACATGGCCGTCAACGATCCCGCCGCTTTTGGCAGCATCGTCGCCAAGGTGAAGGCTCAGCTGGCTTGAACGTGATCACGCCGCGGCCGGCTTCGGCTGGCGGCGATCAAAGCCAACGGGACGCTGCCTCGCGGTAGTGCCCGACGACAAGGCCGACACCCTGGGTGCCGGCCTTTTCTTTTTCCTGTCTCCATTCGCGATCAAGCTGCTCGCTCGATCGACCTGACGGCCAACATGAACGACCTCGATCTCCTGGTGCAGTCCGCCGAAACCGAATTCTCCGCCGCCGCCACGCCGGCCGACCTGGAGAACGCGAAGGCCCGATTCCTCGGCAAGACCGGTCGCGTGACCGAGCTGCTGAAGGGAATGGCCGCGCTGCCGGTCGAGGAGAAGAAGACGCGCGGTGCCGAGATCAACGTCGTCAAGCAGCGCATCGAGGCCGCGCTGACGGCACGCCGCCAGGCGCTCGCCGACGCCGAACTGCAGGCGCAGCTGAAGGCCGAGGCGCTGGACGTCACGCTGCCCGGGCGCGCGCGCGGGCAGGGCGGCCTGCATCCGGTCTCGCGCACGCTGGAGCGCATCGAGCAGATCTTCGGCTCGATGGGCTTCGACGTCGCCGACGGCCCCGAGATCGAGGAAGACTGGTTCAACTTCACCGCGTTGAACACGCCGGAAGACCATCCGGCGCGTTCGATGCACGACACCTTCTACGTCGAGGGCGGCCACCTGCTGCGCACGCACACCAGCCCGATGCAGGTGCGCTACGCGATGCAGCACGTCAAGCGCCATGAGGGCGCGACGACCATGCCCGAGATCCGCGTGATCGCCCCGGGCCGCACGTATCGCGTCGACTCGGACGCCACGCACTCGCCGATGTTCCACCAGTGCGAAGGCCTGTGGATCGGCGAGAACGTCAGCTTCAAGGACCTGCGCTCGGTGTTCACCGACTTCCTGCGCAAGTTCTTCGAGACCGACGACCTCGTGATCCGCTTCCGCCCGTCGTTCTTCCCGTTCACCGAACCGTCGGCTGAAGTGGACATCGCGTTCCAGAGCGGTCCGCTGAAGGGCCGCTGGCTGGAGGTGGCCGGCTCCGGCCAGGTGCACCCGAACGTCGTGCGCAACTTCGGGCTCGACCCCGAGCGCTACATCGGCTTCGCGTTCGGCATGGGCCCGGATCGCCTGACGATGCTGCGCTACGGCGTCAACGACCTGCGCCAGTTCTTCGACGGCGACCTGCGCTTCCTGTCGCAGTTCCGCTGAACTGACGCGCGCCGTCTCCCCGAATTTCCGAGTCCGACGACTCCACCCGAATCCGAGCCTCTCATCATGCAATTCCCGGAATCCTGGCTGCGCGAGTTCTGCAACCCGCCGATCTCCACCGACGAACTGGCCGATCTGCTGACGATGGCCGGCCTCGAGGTCGAGGAGATGCGCGCCGTCGCGCCGCCGTTCAGCGGCGTGGTGGTGGGCGAGATCGTGGAAGCCGTGCAGCACCCCAACGCCGACAAGCTGCGCGTCTGCAAGGTCGACGCAGGCGCGCTGTCGCCCGGCGGCCCGCTGCAGATCGTCTGCGGCGCGCCCAACGCGCGCGTGGGTATCCGCGTGCCGCTGGCGATGGTGGGCGCGGAGCTGCCGCCGTCCGAAGAGGGTGGCAAGCCGTTCAAGATCGGCGTCGGCAAGCTGCGCGGCGTCGACAGCTACGGCATGCTGTGCTCGGCGCGCGAGCTGAAGCTGGCCGACGACCACGGGGGCCTGCTGGAGCTGCCGCTCGATACCCCTGTCGGTATCAACGTCCGTGACGCGCTGAAGCTCGACGACACGCTGTTCACGCTGAAGCTCACGCCCAACCTGGCGCACAACCTGTCGGTGCTGGGCATCGCGCGCGAGGTGTCCGCGTTGACCGGAACGCCGCTGAACATGCCGACGTTCACGCCGGTCAAGCCGACGCACGGCGACAACGTGCCCGTGCGCATCGAGGCGCCCGACCTGTGCGGCCGCTGGGCCGGACGCGTAGTGCACGGCGTCGATCCGAAGGCGACAACGCCGGCGTGGATCGTCGACCGCCTGGCGCGCTGCGGCCAGCGCTCGGTGTCGCCGCTGGTCGACATCTCCAACTACGTGATGTTCGAGTTGGGCCGACCGTCGCACATCTTCGACCACGCGAAGATCCACGACGAGCTCGTGATCCGCTGGGCCAGGCCGGGCGAGACGCTGAAGCTGTTGAACGGCAACACGGTGGAGCTCGACGAAAAGGTCGGCGTCGTCGCCGACAGCGCCGGCCCCGAGTCGCTCGCCGGCATCATGGGCGGCGACGCCTCGGCCGTGTCGGACGACACCACCAGCGTCTACGTCGAGGCCGCGTTCTGGTGGCCCACGGCCGTCGCGGGCCGCTCGCGCCGCTTCAACTTCTCGACCGACGCCGGCCATCGCTTCGAGCGCGGCGTCGATGCCGAGACCATTCCCGCGCACATCGAACGCATCACGCAGCTGATCCTCGACGTCTGCGGCGGCCAGGCCGGCCCGCTCAACGACGTCGTCGCGCGCCTGCCCGTGCGCGCGCCCGTGACGCTGCGCGTCGCCCGCGCGGCCAAGGTGATCGGCATGCCCGTCACGCAGGCGGAATGCGCCGGCGTGATGAAGCGTCTCGGCCTGAGCTACACGGAAGGCGAGGGCACCGTCACGGTGACGCCGCCGAGTTGGCGTTTCGACCTGCAGATCGAGGAAGACCTGATCGAGGAAGTGATCCGCGTGCTGGGCTTCGGCAAGCTGCCGGACACCCCGCCGATCGCGCCCGTGACCGCGCGCGTGCGCCTGGAGTCCAGCCGTTCGACGCATGCGGTGCGCCGAGCCGTCGCCGCGCTCGATTACCAGGAGACGATCAACTTCAGCTTCGTCGAGGCGCGCTGGGAGCACGAACTCGCCGCCAACGCCGACCCGATCAAGGTGCTCAACCCGATCGCCGCGCCGCTGGCGGTGATGCGCTCCAACCTCGTCGGCAGCCTCGTGCAGATCCTGCGCAACAACCTGGCCCGCAAGGCGCCGCGCGTGCGCATCTTCGAGATCGGCCGCGTGTTCAGCCGCGACGCGACTGTCACGTCGACGCTGACCAGCGTGGCCGGCGTGTCGCAGCCGCTGCGCGTGGCCGGCCTGGCCTGGGGCCCTGTCGACCAGTTGCAGTGGGGCGCGGCCGAGCGCAACGTCGACTTCTTCGACGTCAAGGGCGACGTTGAGCAACTGCTCGCGCCGCGACCCGTCCGCTTCATGGCAGCCGAGCACCCCGCGATGCATCCGGGCCGTTGCGCGGCCGTGGTGTTCTGCGGTCGCACGATCGGTCACGTCGGCGAAATCCATCCGCGCTGGCGCCAGGCCTACGAGCTGCCGACCGCGCCCATCGTGTTCGAACTGGATCTGGCCTTCGTGCAGGCGCGCACCGTGCCGCAGGCGCAGTCCCTGCCGCGTCAGCAGAGCGCGCGCCGCGACCTTGCGCTGGTGGTGCAGGAACACGTCAGCCACGACGCGCTGATGGCCGCGCTGCGCGACGACGAGACCGGTCTCGTGCGCTCGGCCACGCTGTTCGACGTCTACCGCCCGAAGGCCGACGCCGCCGATTTCGCCGCAGGCGAGCGCAGCCTGGCCGTGCGGCTGGAGCTGCTGTCGGACGACGCGACGCTGACCGACGAGATCATCGACGCGGCCGTGGCCGCCGCCATCGCGCGCGCGACCGCGGCGTGCGGCGCGCGCCTGCGCGCCTGAAGCTCTGCGATGATGCTGCCCATGGATGACCCGAACCGGCCCCACATGACCGACGAGACCCGCACCGACGCCGTGATCCTGCCTTCGCTGGAGACGCCCACGCTCACGAAGGCCGAGCTTGCGGAACTGCTGTTCGACCGCATCGGCCTGAACAAGCGCGAGTCCAAGGACATCGTCGAGGCCTTCTTCGACCTGCTGCACGAGGCGCTGGTAAAGGGCAACGAGGTGAAGCTGTCCGGCTTCGGCAACTTCACGATCCGCGAGAAGGGCTCGCGCCCCGGCCGCAACCCACGCACGGGCGAGTCGGTGCCGATCAAGGCGCGCAACGTCGTCACCTTCCATTCGAGCCACAAGCTCAAGGCGATCGTGCAGGGCGACATTCCGCCGCCCGAAGAGTTCGAGTAAAGTCTGAGCCCCACTCCGAAGACCGTTGATCCGTAACGCGGCGCAGGAGCCGGGCATCAGGAGGGGGAGCGGACAAATGAGAACTTCCGAAGAGGCCCGTCAATGACCGCGGACAACAAACCCTTGCCCGCCATTCCCGCCAAGCGCTATTTCACCATCGGTGAGGTGAGCGAACTTTGCGGCGTCAAGGCCTACGTGCTGCGCTACTGGGAACAGGAGTTCACGCAGCTCAAGCCCATGAAGCGCCGCGGCAACCGCCGCTACTACCAGCACCACGAAGTGCTGCTGATCCGCCGCATCCGCGACCTGCTGTACGAGCAGGGCTTCACCATCAGCGGCGCGCGCAACCAGCTCACCGACGCGGCCGCCAGCCACGCGCTGCCGTCCCTCGCCGCGGACGAACCGTTCGACCCGGACGAGCTCGAGGACGAGGCGCCTGCCGACACCGCCGAGACCGCCCCCATGCCGCTCGCCACGCCCGCGCGCGACCCCGGCACGCGCACGCGCGCGTCCGACCGCGGCGGCGTCGGGGAGCTCGACGACGCGGCCCTGGAGGCGATGGCCCGCGACGACCTCGCCATCATCGAGCGCGCACAACGCGGCGTCGGCGAATTCTCGACGTCGGCCGCACACGCGATCGCCAGCGTCCTCGCAGGCCAGGCCGGCGTGCGCGCGGCCGCGCTGCAGACGCGCCGCACTGCGCCCAAGGCCAGCAGCACGCCGGCGTCCGCGCGCGGCGAGCTGTGGACGTCCGAGCAGATCCGCACGGAGCTCCTCGCGATCCGCGCATTGTTGGTCAGCTGACAACTTTCTTCGCAGCCCTTTCGGAGCGATTGTTTCTCGGGCTATAATTCGAGGCTCAGTCGGGGCGTAGCGCAGCCTGGTAGCGCACTTGCATGGGGTGCAAGGGGTCGCGAGTTCGAATCCCGCCGCCCCGACCAAAAATAGCATGAAGAATCAACAGCTTAGAAGCTTCGGCCTCTAGGCTGTTTTCCTTTCTGGAGCGCGTTTCGGGAGAAATGTGCGATTTCACCCCCACAACGCCCCCACAGAGGTGCACCCCTGCGTTCCACCCCCTGCGTACTTGAGCGTTCGGGCCGCGCACGCGGCCGGCTGGCCTGACGCAACAAGCCGGAACGCGTCGATTCCCACCGGGATGGTGGCTGCTGTCGCGTATGCCCCCGCCCGGCAGTCGGATAAGTGCTGCACAAAACTTTACATAGACCCCAATTGACGGCTTTCGGGATCAAGCGCAGGCGATCCCCATAGGGGAATCGGTTAACGATTTCGTTAGCTCCGCTGGATGCCGCAGAAGTCAAGCGATCGGCCGTGTTGTGTCGTGGGCGGGTTAACACCTAAAGTGCTTCACATGCCACCTACGTCCATCGACGTTTGCGGCCGAACAGGAGCCCGCAATGAATTTCAATCACGTCCTCATCAAGGTCCCCGCCGCCTGCGAAATGACCGGCCTCTCGCGCAGCGCGCTGTACGCCGGGGCCGCGAACGGCCTGCTGCCGAAGCTGGTGAAAGTCGGCGCCCGCGCCAGCGCCGTGCCGGCCCGCGAGATCGAGGCCGTCAACGCCGCGCGCATCGCGGGCAAGTCGGACGATGAGATCCGCGCGCTGGTGAGCCGCATGCACGCCGCGCGCACCAGCATCGCCGCGTAGGACAGGCATCGTGCTCCCCTCTCCGTATTGCCTCTACGCGCTGCTGCGCCGGCGCACCACGAGTCATCTCGTGGTCTGCGCAACGAGTCTTGCGCGCGGTCTGGCGCTCATGCTGGCGGTGCGGCTGCTCCGCGGCATGCGGATGCTTCCTGAGGCGCCCCAGCCGATGCCCGCCCTGGTCGCCGCGGATGACCCCCACGTGGCCGCGCTGATGGTGCCGCGCACCGCGCGTGGTGCCGCGACAACCGCCGCGCCCTAGATCGCACTGCCGCTGCTGAGCCGGCCTCAAGCCCAGCGACCCCCACGAACGACGAACACCGATGGCGCGTTTTGCGCCTGCCCCTGGCGGAGCCTTGCCCGCCGAATGCACGGAGATATTCATGACCAACAGCCTCACCCTCATCTCGTCCAGCGATCTGGACACCGCCGCTCAGACGGCGCTCTCGCTCGCCACGCTGCCCCGGCTCGGCGCTGCCGGCATCGCCGCGGGCTTCCTCAGCCTCGCGGCTCGCGCCCCCACGCCGTTCGGCGCCATGCAGACGATCGCTTCCGCCACGCTGGCGCAGGCCATCGACGCTGCCAGGGGCCTCACCAGCGTCGGCGCTGCCGCCGGCTCGATCGAGTCGCTCGACACGGCGCTGCAGGCGCTGCAGGGCTGGTGCGAGGCCGGCGCGAGTGTGTCGGGCACCGACGTGGCCAACGCGCTGGCCGGTGCCCGCCTCTGCTGCGCCGAGGAGCGCGGTGCCACTGCTGCGCCCGCTGTCTGAGGAGCGCCGCCATGCAGCACACCACGCCCACCGACTACGACAAGCGCATCGCCTCCGCCACGGCGCGCTTGGCACTCACGGGCATCGAGTTGCGGCGCGCGTCGGATGGCAGTTTCGTCGCCCACCGCTGGCACCTTTCGCGTCCTCTGGCCACTTTGGACGCCGTGGAGGTGTTCGTCGCCGCCGCGATGGACAGGATCCGCTAGCGCAAAGGCCCCCGCCGTGCACTACGCGGCGGGGGCCTTCTGATATTTCACTTCCTCTGAAAAGCCCATTGTATGAACGCCCAACCCCTGCAGCAACTCGCGGTCCGGCCGCCGCTGCAATTCAGCATCCTCTCGTCCGCGAACCCGCCGCGCCTCAACAAGCGGCACAACCTGGCCGCCGACGGCACCGTGGCGACCAGCTCGTCCGCGCACCTGCAGCTCGGCGACGTGCGCATCGCGCAGGCTGCGGACCTGCGCGACTTCGCCCGCCAGATTGGCGCCCTCAAGCCGAACGAGGCGGCGACCTATGGCCTGCCGGTGCGGGAGGGGCCGGTCGTCACGCTGGCGGCCTTGACCGGGCGGACGGATGCCATCGCGCGCTCCGGTGATCATTTTCACTTCCTGGCTGGGCCGGCTGTCATGCTTCTGGACGCCGATTCAGGGCTGGGCCTGGACATGCTTCTCCCGGTGCTGTTCGACGCCGTGCCCGAACTCGCTGACGCTCCCATGCTCTGCGTCCAGTCCTCGAGCGCCGGTATCGTGCGCGAGAGCGACGGCGCGCTCCTCAAGGAGTTCGGAAAGTTCCACCTCTACGTGCACGTGGCGGACGGGTCCCACATCGAGAAGACCGGCGAGCGGATCCAGACGCGCCTGTGGGCCGCGGGCAATTTGGAGGAGTGGCCCACGCCGAGCAACCCGAGCGAAGAGCGTGATGTTCGGGTGTGCTGGGTCGAACCGAGCGAGGCGGGCGCCGCACGCGAGTTGACGCTGCTCGACCGCTTTGTGCACCAGCCCGAGCGGCTGGACTTCGCCGCACTCCCGGACATCGGCGCCGGGCTTCAGCGTCTCGACGTGGGCGCGCATTTTCGCAACATCGACAAAGCCCCGCTCGACCTCTGCACGATCAAGGTGACGACCGTGCAGAGCGAGCGCGCGGCTGCGAACAAGATCGCCGCGCACGCCAGGGCCAGGCCCGCGCTCGACGCCGCGCGCGAGGCCTACGTGCTGAAGAATGCGCATCGGCTCGCCGAGCGCCGCACCCGCACCACACCGGAGGCCGCGGCAGACCTGGCACGTGTCTTGGATAGGAGGGAACTCCCCGAGGACTGGCCGCTCACGCTCGAAGGTGGCGGAGATATCAAGGTGGCGGACGTTCTGGCCGACCCCGACAAGTACGAAAAGCAGCGCTTCGCAGATCCCGTCGACCCTGGCTACCGCGGCGATGGCCGCATCGCCTACCTGTTCGTGAGGGCGGGCCGCCCGTTCCTGTTCTCGCACGCGCATGGCGAGTGCGCGGAGTACGCGCTGCAGGTGAGCACGGAGGCGATTCCTTTTGGCCACTCCGCGCCGGGCACTATCGAGGATGCCGTGATCGTCGCATCCGACCAGGCTGCTGTGTCGGTGCAGGTCGCGCCCGGGGTGCTCAACCCTGCGCAGCTCGCCCACTTGACGCCGCTGCCGGCTAGCGAGGATGCGCTGGCGCTGAGTTTCGTGGACGAGTTCGCCTCACAATTCCGCTTCACGCCGGGCATGAACTGGATGGTGAACGCCGGCCACGCGTGGGAGCGTGACAGGTGCCTCCAGCATTTCGACGCTGCGCGCCGGGTGTGCCGGGCTGCGGCTGCAGAGGCGGACGTGGGGGCCGAAAAGAAGCGCCTTTCTAAGGCCGCGACCACGGCCGCGGTGCTGCAGTTCGCTCGCTCTGACCTGCGCCTGATTGTGCCGCCGGGGGAGTGGGACCGCGACCCGATGGAACTCAACACGCCGGCCGGGGTGGTCGATCTCCGCGACGGCACGCTTCGCCCCCGCGCGGGCCAGCTCCACACGCTGTGCACTTCGGTCGGACCCGACATGGCTGCCGCGGCGCCCGTCTTCACTCGGTTCATCCATGACGTGTTTCTCGGCGACGCGGAGTTGATCGCGTTCATGCAGCGCGCGATGGGCTACACGCTCACGGGCGACCGGCGCGAGCAGGTGTTGTTCTTCTGGCACGGTAGCGGTAGCAACGGCAAGTCCACGCTGTTCGAACTCTTGCAGTACCTGATGGGTTCATACAGCTTGAAGATCGCGGGCGCCACGCTGATGACTGCGCGCCATGACCGCCACCCGACTGAGATTGCGCAACTCCTCGGCCGCCGCTTGGCGTGCAGTTCGGAACTCGAGGAGGGCGTATTTTTTGATGAACCGAAGGTCAAGGAGCTGACTGGCGACGCGACGGCCAGCGCGCGCTTCGTGAACCAAGATTTTTTCGAGTTCAAGCAGACGCAGAAGCATCTCATCATCGGCAATTTCAAGCCCCGCCTGCGTGGTGGCGATCCGGCCATGGCGCGCCGCATCGTGCTCGTGCCGTTCGCTGCGCATTTCACTGGCGCCAGCAAAGACATGCTCATGCCCGACAAGCTCAGGGCGGAAGCCCCCGCCATCCTCGCTTGGATGATCCGCGGTGCTCTGAATTGGCAGGCGCAGGGCCTGCGTGTCCCCCCGTCGGTGCGGGCGGCCAGCGCGGAGTACATGCAGGCGCATGACGACCTCCAGCTCTGGCGCGACGAACGGTGCGCCGCTTCGGGAGAGTCCAAAGCAGGTGAGCTTTACGCCGACTTCAAGAATTGGAAGGAACTGCGCGGCGAGCACGCGCCGTCCGCCACCTCGTGGTACCAGCGCCTGGAATCGCAGGCGGGTATCACGAAGCGCAAATCCGGCGGGATGCTGTACGGGCCCATCGCGCTGCGTTCTACCGCCCGGTTTGGCGCATTGCAGTGAAGGGGTTGGGAGGGTTGGGAGGGTTCTCCATCCCCTTGGTATATCCCACCCACGCGTGCGAGAGACACATACCTCGGGAATGGCCAACCCTCCCAACCCTCCCAGGCACCCGCTGCAGTCAGTAAGGCGCGGCAAAGACCATGCGCCTAAGTCGGCTTAACCCACAGCTTGCTTCTTATAGCAACTATCCGCTACCGTGTGGCTAAGGGTAAACCCTAATACGAAGGAAACGAGATGACCAAACCGCTGATCCCCACGAACCAAGCCGCGCAGCTCCTCGGCGTGAGCGTTCGGTCGCTGCTCGCCCTGAGCAAGCGCGGCGCCGTCCCCGCCCCGGTGCGCCTCGGCGAGCGCGTCCTGCGCTGGGACCAGACGGCGATCGAGCAGCGCATCAAGAGCCGCACCTAAACACTCCACCTCACAAGAAAACAAATGTCCACCTATCCGACCTCCAACGTCGCGCTGCGCACCAACAGCAACCCGCAGCCGCAGATCTTCCCGAGCGCCTCGGCTCTGGCGCTGCCGCTGACCACCGCGCTGCCGCCCTATGTCTCGGCGACCATCGTCGTGCCGACTGCCGCGGCGGGCCCGATCACCGTCACGCTGGCCAACGGCGGTACCTTTGTCGTGCCGGCGGGCAGCACGGGCGCGTTCCGCGTGCCGGGAGGCTCCACTGCAACGCGCACGTTCGTCACGCTCGCGTCGGCGGCTGATGGGTTGATCGGCGCGTCCGTGGTGATCCAGACGCTGGACCGCTACCCGTCGCCCGCTCAGCCCCATCTCGACCCGTGGGGAAACTTGCCCTACGACCCGTGGGCAGGGCTGGCCCCGTTGTCCGGCCTCGCGGTGTTCCTCTCGCAGCAGACCGGCACGCTCACCGGCAGCGCGATCGCGAGCGGCTACCTCGCGATCATGGGCGCGTTGACCGGCGCCTTGACGATCACCTGGCCGTCGGCGGGCACGCAAGTTATTCCTGCCGGCACAACCGGCCTCGTCGCGGTCAGCGGGCCGACCACTGTCCGCGGCCCCACCTGGTCATTCGCGAGCGCCGCTGATGCTCTCGCGTTCGATGTTTTCCTCGTCTGCATCCCGGCCTAACTGGAGCCACCAATGACCTCTTCTACCGCATTCAATCCTGCAACCACCGGCGCCCAGCTCAATGGCGCCTCCGGCTTGCTGTTCGCCCAGGCCGTGGGGGCTGGGATCGTCGCGTTGACGCAAGCGCTGACCGGCAGCCTCACGATTTCCACCAGCGCGGGCACCGTGACGACGTACCCGCCCGGCACGGCCGGCGTGCAGGTGCTGCCCTCGTCGAACGGCGCAAACAACACGTTCTGGGCCTTCAGCAATGTGGCTGCCGATGGTGGGCACGCGTGGGCAAGTGCCTCGATCCCTAACAGCTCGATCTGATCCCCAAGGAGTCCAACAACATGACCACAAACCCCGTCCACGCCGCCGTTCGCAAGCTCGTCGGCCCCGCCAATGCGAATGCTGTCGACGCGTTCTTCCGCTCCCCGGCCATCGCGGCCACGTTGGAGGAGTCCGAAGACGCCGACCACGCCCAGCGCGTCGCCCGCGTCGCCCGTCTCGCAGGGATTGCCCCCCGCTACGTCAAGCTGCGCGACGAGGCAGGCAAGGCCATGTCAAAGGCCATGGAGGCCGAGGCCGCCGCCAACGAGGCCGCGCGCAAGTCTACGCAGGCCAGGCGCGACGCGTTCGCGGTGCTGGACGGCCTCGACGCCAAGCAGCGGTTCGAGGAGTCCGTCGAGCGCGAATATCTCCGCCCCACTGCCCAACCGCTGATCCACGCGTCGATCGTCGCTGTTCGAAACCTCTCGTTGGCCTTTGTGAGCGTCTACCTGGACGACGGCAAGGCGCCGCCGCCGCCGCAGGGCATTCCCAAGGGCTTCTATGAAGAACCCGCCGACGTGGACGCCAAGGGCATCGCCTTGTGGCAGGCGGCTCACGTCCAGCAGCGCGCCACGATCCAGGCGCTCGACGATGCGCTCTACCTCGCGCTCCGTGCCGGTGAGGCCGCCGAGCTTGTTGAGGGTGAGTTCCGCAAGCTGAACGCGTGCATGGTGAAACTCCAGGGAGCACCCGTCTTCGAAGTCGACAAACACGGCGATGTCGTCTTTGTCTTTCCGAAGACCGGCGTTGCGGTGCTGAAAGCCGGCGAGGTGATCGCGTGAATCTCATCCTCAACATCCTGGGCCGCGTGCTGCGGCTGCGCCGCGCCGACGCCGCGCCGACGCTGTTCTCCGTCGGCCCCGACACCGATGCGCCCGCCGCGCCCGCCGGCTGCGTGCCGGTGTCTCTTCGCCTCCCGACTCGGAGTCGGTCATGCTGATCTCGCCGTACCTCCCGACGCTGCGCGGCTCCATCGTGCAGCACATGCGCCGCCTTGTGATCGACGCCGACATCCGCGAGTTGGAAAGCAAGCCCGAGCACATCCTTACCGTGATGGGGCACCTGCATTCGGCCCCCATCGCTCTCGTCCCCACCATGTCCGTCAACCTGCAGCGGAGCCCGCAATGCTGAACCTCAACCACGTGCACCAGATTGCAAAATTCCGCAGCTCTCCGCTGGCAATCGCCGCCGGTCACGCCCACGGAATGCTCGACCCGGAACTCGCGCTGCTGGCACGCGCCGGCTCCATGCGCGGCGCCGCTCGTGCTCCGGCCCGCTCGACCAGCAATCGTTCCGGCCGCGTGACCGTGAAGCTGCACGGCATTGCTGAGGGCGGATACCCCGGGCTGTATTCAATGCTCGGCATGGGTTTCGCCACCACGAGCATCGAGCGCGAACTGGCGCTTGCCGCAATGGACGACCGCTGCGACGAGATCGTGCTGTCGTTCAACACCCCGGGCGGTAGCGTTGAAGGCATACCCGAGCTGGCCAGCGCGATCCGGGCCGCGGCCCGTACCAAGGTCGTTACGGCAATGATCGAGTACCAAGCCTGCAGCGCCGGCTACTGGCTTGCATCGCAGGCCGACCGGGTCATCTGCAGCCCGAGTGCGGAGGTGGGCAGCATCGGCGTCTATAGCGCGCATCAAGACGTGAGCGGCGCGATGGCCAAGGCGGGCGTGAAGAACACCTACGTCTCCGCCGGCCGGTACAAAACGGAAGGCAGGCCCGATGCACCGCTCTCGAAGGACGCGACGGCGTGGCTGCAGGCGTCGGTCGATCGCGTGTATGACCAGTTCGTGGGCGCCGTGGCCTACGGCCGCAACGTGCCGCGCGCCGAGGTGCTCAAGAACTACGGCCAGGGTCGGTCCATGAATGCCACGGCAGCGAAGAAGGCCGGGCTCGTCGACTACATCGCGGCGTCGGTGGATGCCGTGTCGCTGACCCGCGATCTGTCGCAGAAGCAGATTGCCGCGCTGCAGCGCTGGAACTGAATCATGGACCACCTGCGCGCAAGCACTATCGCCGCCGAGATCGCAATGACCGTGATGCGGTCGCCCGGCCTCGACCCTGAACTCCGCTTCTCTGCGGCGCATCTCGCGCTGTGGCTGCAGGACGGCCCGCACGATCTCGTGGCGAACATCTCGGACGCCACGGTGGAGCGCATCAACGCGGAGGCCAACCATGCTTGAGGGCCACATCGTCGTCAAGAACAAGCCGGCGTTTCCTGGTGAGCCGATGTTGCGCGCCACGTTGGTCGGCGCCGACAGCGTTGCCGCGGTCGTCTTCGCGCGGTTCGTGTGGGGTGCAATTCATGGCTTCTGAAATCACCACCGACGCAACGACTGCGCCGGCCGCAGCCAAGAAGTCGGCTCGCGGCGGCGCGCGTGCTGGCGCTGGTCGCAAAGTCCGTGCCCACGTGGAGGTCGTGCCCGGCATCCCCGCGCTCGATTTTCTCAAGCAGGTCTACGAGTCATCCAGCGTGCCGCTTCCGCTGCGAATCGCAAGTGCCAAGGCCGTGGTTGCAGCGACCGTGGCGCGGCCCGGCGGTGCAGACAGGATCGGCAAGAAGCTCGCGCAGCAACTTGCATGTGAGGAGGCTCACGAACCGGGCGGAGTCTTCGCGCCAGGTGGGAGGTACGCCGCAAGCAGGCCGCCTCAAAACGTCGTGCAAATGATGGATGCGACAAAGAAAGTGCAGGGACGATAAATGGCACGCCTCACCTGCCTCAAGCCGCGCGTCGGCAAACAACCGCAGTCTCGCCTCGCCGCAGCCGGCGGTTCGCATGGGCACGAGCGTGCAGCCGTCGGCCGCGCGTGGCGTCAGATCCGCGCTCGCATCCTGTCGCGTGATTGCGGTATGTGTGTGCTGTGCACAGCCGCCGGCCGTTTCGTGCTGGCCGCCGAGGTGGATCACAAGGTACCTGTGTGGGCCGGTGGCAGCGACGCCGACCACAACCTGCAGAGCCTGTGCAAGCCCTGCCACACAGCCAAGACTCAGGCCGAGGCCGCCGAGCGCGCTGCGGGCGGCTTCATGCCGTGAACGACCTGCCCGTGCGAGGCCGTAGAACGGCGCTGGCTGCGTCGAGCTTGGCGGGGGTCGTCAAGACCTCAACGCGCGAGCGCGATAGCAGCCACGAGCCGATGCGAGCCGATGCGGAGCGCTGGAGGGCGACCGGGGCGGCAAGGATCCCGTCGGCGCCTCGTCTGGTTAACGCTTATGTCCCCGTTCACGGATTTTGTGCACCGCTGGCACCTGAGTCTTTCAAACGCCCGACCCGACTTTTCCCAATGGCGCGGCCGGATCTTTGACAGCATTGAATACCGAGGATTTATCAATGATTTCCGAGCACAAACGAACCAAACCTGACGGGGTCGCAGCGTGAGCGCGCCCATCGTCCACGTCCTCACCCACTGCCCCCATGAGGTGCTGGCCTATGGCTCGCTTCTAGTGTTCCCCACACTGCGCACCGGTTTCCCCACCGCGCGCATCGAAGTGGTCGACAACGGCTCGTGCCCGGAGATGGTTCCGCGCATCCGTGCGGCGGCCGAGGCGGCCGGTGCGACGTTCGAGGCCAGACCGCTGGTGCACTACAGCGAGCACTGGCGGCACAACCTGTTCGCGCGCGACTGGCAGGAAGGCGACGCACCGGTCGTCTTCGTGGACCCGGACGTGGTGTTCTGGGAGAACTGCGAGGCGTTCGACTTCGGCGACGCGCTCATGGCTGGCCGGCTGATTCCCGAAATCCCCGGCAGCCTCAACCGCGTGCAGGCCGCGCGACTGCACCCCAGCATGCTGTGGGTGCCGAGCATGAAGCGCCTGCGCTACGAGTTCGGCCGCCGGTTGCCGTCAGAGGCTGCAGGGCGCTGGAACTGCATCGGCCCGGCGCGCGAGCAGGATGGCGGCATCGCGAGGATGTACGACACGCTCGCTCCGCTGTACAGGGCCCTGCAAGACGACTGCAGTGCATTCGATGCGGTGCATCTCGACGCCTACGACCACCTTTTCCTAGGCAGTCACCTCCCGGTAGTCAGTCGGGGCCAGGACCCCGATAGCTTGCTGACCGACGCGCACCGCGCAGCCGCACAAGGCGACGTGGCCAGCCTGCGGGGCTTGTGGCGGCGGCAAGACGAGGCATTCCTGAACCCGGTGCGCGGCCCTGCCCGGCCGTGGTCGACGCGCGACCGAAAGGCGCCCACGTCGCGGGAGATCCGCGACTGGCAGGGCCTCGAGGTCAGCGACAGCGCATTGGACGATGCGGACTATCGCCTCCGTGCACGGCTTGGAATGTGGGTACCTCCCGGCAGGGGTGGTCCGCGTCCGATCTTGACGCCGTGATCCGCGGTGCAGCAGGCGGCCACTTCGTTTTAGCGAAGTGACCTAACCGGCTTGTTAATCGGAAGTCTACACGACCGTATCCACCATGCGGCTTTTGCCTCCTATCCAGTGTGCTGTTGCAACAGCACACTGAGCCTGTTCACAACACGAAGAGGAAGAACGCATGACCACCTGGAACACGACCCCGCCCACCGAACCCGGCCTGTACATCGCTCGCGCTTTCGACCGCCACCGCCAGCGCGGCGACAACACCCCCGGGCGGTTCGGCCCCTTCGTGCGGTTCTGGACCGGCAAGCACTGGTCGCCGCCGACCGCGGTGGCAGATCTCCACCTCCCGGGCCGTGTGCCCAACGCCTCATGCTCGGTCGCGCGGGACGAGGGGGGCCGCGCGCGCAAGGTCGAATGGCGGGCGCCGTTTGTGCTGGCCGTAGGGTGCGGGCTTGGTGAGCGGGGGGCACAACATGTCCCGCGGTGATCGTTCGGTGCCGCAGCAAATGGGCGAGTGCGAAGTTCTCGACATTCAAGCGGTTGCCGACCTTCTCGATTGCGAGCTGAAGACCGTGCAGGCGCGGGCCCTTGCTGGCTACCTGCCGGGACTGAAGATCGGGCGGTCCTGGGTCTTCCCGTTGGCGGCACTGCATCAACGCTTGAACGAACTGGCGCTCGCCGAGGCTGCCGAGCGGCGCGCCGGCAAGACGCCATCGCCGGCGGCTGAAGCCTTCGCCCCTGTTCGCGATCGCGGTCGGCGGAACCAGTTGCCGGCGTGCCTCAGGAATGTGCCGGGGGAGTAGGGAGGCGGCGCGGCGTCGAACGCCTCAGCCGGCGTGGTAGTGTGGACAACAGGTTTGCCCGTTACTGCGTCAACTGGAAATGAATGACCCCGGCCAGAATACTGATTGCTGCTGTTCTCTCGGGCGCACTCTTGACCGCGTGCGACTCCCCGGAGGAACTCACCCGAAAGGTCGATGAGGCGCGCGCATCGGTCGCCACTGCAACTGCGGAACTCGCACACGCAAAAGCAACTGCCGAAGCGGACAACCTATCGAGCAGGGGCCAAAAGGCGTCAGTGCGACAGCAGCCGACCGAGGATGCGCGCAGGGCCCAGACAGAACTAGATTTCAAGAAGATCGCCCGCGAGGGGGGAGCAGGGCAGGACGAGCAACTTCGCGAAGCAGGCGTGATGATGAATGATCCGACGCAGAACGCCTTGCTCGAGCTGCGTGCGAAGCAAACGCAGAGCGTAGTCACGCCAGATGAGGCTGAAGTTCCAGCGAAAGGCGAAGCCAATGTCCTGGCCGCTCAAGCCGCACTAGACCTTGCAGCGCGCCACCTGTCTGAAGCGGTAGCGAACCGAGACCCGCGCTAAGAGTCAACATTCCCGGCGGCCTGCACCGTTGCTGTGTCGTATGATGGTGCTGTACATATTTACAGCACCCCATGCCGCTCGCATTTTCTCTCCGCCGATCCTTCGACCGCGGGATGCCCGTGGGCGCCGCCAAGACGTTCATTTCGGCAAGAGGGACGCTGAGCTACCGCGAGGAGTCGAGCGACCAGTTCAAGCGCATCGTGCGCACTGCGACGTTCACGCGCCTTGACGGCGGCGAGGAAATTCCGCGCCTGCTGAACGCCGACCCACTGCTGTGGACGGGCACGCTGTTCGTCGTCACGGGAGTGGAGGAGGTCGCCACAGACAGACTCGCGCGGCCACAGTTGCTCGCTCAGACATGGTGCCTCGTGCCCGAGCCATTCGAGGAGCTGATCCGCGCGGAGCAGAACATCGGGCGGCTTGTCTACCGCCTGCAGCTGGCCGGCATCGCGGTGACGATGCAGCCCGGCGGCGGCATGCGGATCGAGGGTGAGCGCCGCGTGGACGGCGAGCCGGTCTAAGCGGCCGGATCCTGATCCGCCTCAAGCACCAGCGCGGGCTTGCGTGATGGACGCTCCCGCCTCGCCAATGGTCGGCTGCGCCCATGTGTCACATGCGTTTAGCCGGGGAGGGGTTGTCGCGATTCCATTGTCATGGCACATTCCAGCGCACCGCCAAACGGAGGGTCAGGAGTGAAACGAATTTCGTTCCACGCGCCGAGAGGTAGCGCGCCATGACTGCGACAAAGGCGCCCGAAGTCGTTTCGGCTGAAGATGCGGCGAAGGCACGCAAGATCAAGCGCCAAGCCACACTCGATGCGTTCAATGACTACATCGCTTTCGGTACATACAAGCTGGCCGGGTTTGGGTTGGTCGGTGGCGGGGCTGTGGATTACTTCGTACACTTCACGAGTCAATCGCCGTCGCTAGATGCGAAGGGCATAGGCCTCGGCCTGTCCCTGCTTGCTGGATCGAAATTGAGGGAATTGGCGCTTAAGGTGCTGAAACCATGAATGAGACAACCGATCTTGTGATCAGTCTGGTACTAGTTGGTGTTTTGATCGCGTCCTTCGCGTATGGCGTGAAGTTGGATCGTCGTCGCGGCTACTTGTACTTTTCTTGTTCCGCTTTAGTGCTCGGCGCGCACTTGTTGCTACGGAGCACTTGGCTACCGCTCGCAGTCCTAGGCTCGGTGTTGACGCTGAGTGCTTTGCAACTGCTGGCGATATTCTTCAAGCAGGGGCTCGCCGCATTGAAACCTAGGGATCCTCTGGCGAGTTCGAGGCACACAGACTTCCTGAGCCTCAGAGAGATCTTGTCTGACAGTCTGCAAGCGCTGGACGCCGTGCCCGCTGTATTTCCTGAAGGGTCAGCTGCGCCCATGGACTCAGGCGGCATGCTCCTCTTCTCTTACGCTCGTCTTATTGACCTTGACCGCGTCCTCGAGTGCCGCAGCGTTAGTGGTTCGTACGAGCGGGCGGCCTTGAACTTGATTCGCGGGCAAGTTTCCGAATTGATCGAACTTCATGTTGAGGCAGCTTCGGGTCTGTACAAGTTGGAATCGTTGCGGACGTTCGGCGTGAAAAACGATGAACGCGCAGGTCGGTTTGCTGATGACCTAGCAGCGCTTCGTATCAAAGTCGTCTCGTTGGTGCCGGGGGTCGTTTTCCCCCCTCGATCCGAGCCGCCTCGACCCTATCCGACACATTACGGTCGACCCTTCGTGCCTGAGGCTCCGGCGCCTTCGACTGCGGCGCCTAACAAAAGCTAACTGCGAGAACTTCTGCAAGAACTCGAATACGGTCAGTGGCGATAGCGAGCGTCCATGCGGGTCGCTGGGCCGTGTTTAAGTGGCCCAATAGGGCCGGATAGCCACGGGCAGATGCGTGAAACCGAGGCCGGCCGACGCGTAGAACCGGTGCATCCCGTCAACGATCTGCACGAAGGATGCCGGGTCATCGTTCGGACGCTGACCGAGCACCGCGGGGACCGGTTCGCCAGCCAGCATGCCGCGCAGTGCGCGCAGCAGGCGCTCGTCGACGAACCACGGCGTGCCGCCGGTGCGCAAGGGTGGAACGATCAGTTCGAGTGGCACGCACTCCACGGCCAGGTCGTCGTGCGGCTTGCCTGAGAGCGCATCGCGGTACGCGCTCGCCACGTAGCACCGCGCCGCCGGCAGCCAACCCTGCGCGCCTGCCGCAGTCCATACCGCGTCGGAGATGTCGAATGGAATGGGATGGGGAAAGTGCACGGTCACGATGCTAGCTGAGCCGGCGCTTCCATTCCTCGACAGAGGCACGAATCGCAGGCGCGAGAAAAGCGGTGCGCCCGTCGTCTTGCTGAACCTTGACGGGGGATCCCGCTGCGCCGAAGGGTACTTCGCCGAATAGGAAGGACCCGAACGTTGCCGCGGGCGCTCGGACTTGTCCCGCGTGAGTCACCGTCCGCGTATCAGCCCGCTGGGTGAGGTTTTGATGTTTCGCTGCGTCGGCGACATCCCACACCAATTGAAACGCTGGGCAGGCTTCGGCAACCGATGTGCGAATACCGAACGCGTCGCGGTGCCCCTCGTCCGCCGCCCAGTAGTCGGCCATATGACTTAGAACGATCGCGGCGAGAAACCCCCGCCGGATGCTCTGATCGTTCGCGAGGAATTCGTCCACCGTGGGGGCCACCACCGTTTGGAAGAAATGCGCGCTGCGGGGATGTGTTGTCGCTGTCATGCCGTCATCCTAGGGCATCGCTGCGCCCTTGGCCCGCACAGAGTGCCTACTCGCTCGCGATGATCGCCTCCAGCCGCGCGCCGAGCGCATCGAACGCTCGCCCCTGCTCGGCGAGGCGCCGATCCTTGATGTAGATCCGCGCCACCTTGGACGCGAGCTTGTGATTGAGGCATTCATCAATCACGTCCGTGGAGACGCCAACACCGGCCATGAGTGTGGCGGCCGTGCGGCGGAGGTCGTGGGCCGTCCACCTCCCGCCGGGCAGCGCGAGCGCCCCTGTGTTCTTGCTGCGGCCCGACATGCGCCGATGCTCGGGTCGCTGACGGTCGGCGAGCTGCTTGCCGAAAGACTTCACGTCCACGGGCCCGGCGACGCGGCCCTTGGTGTCGGGCAACTCGTCCGGCGCCTTCTTGTTCACACGGCCCACGGAGTTGGGGAACACCCACGGCAGCACCTCGCCGTCTCGCGCCTCGCGCAGCGCCGCCAGCGCCTCGAACTGGCGCACCGCGAGCGCGCTCAGGTGGATGGTGTGGTCGCGCTCGTTCTTCGTCTCGGGCAAATACCACGTGCGCGCCTGCAGGTCGACATGCTCCCACCGCGCAGCCATCGCCTCGCCGACGCGGCACGCCGTGGCCAGGATGAGCCACACGGCCGCCGCGCTGCGCGGACCCAGCCCTGCACCGGGAACGGCCTTCCACAGCGCGCGGATTTCATCCACGCCGAGCACGCGCTCGCGCTCAACCTCCTTGCCCACGAGCTTGGCGCGCTTGACGCCTTCCAACGGGTTACGCGGGACGATCTCACGCATGGCCGCGAAGCTGAACATCTGGCGCATGTCCGTGAGCAGCACCGACGCCGTGCGCCGTTGGCCGGCGGCCTTGCAGTCGTCAATGATGGTGAGCAGATCGACCTTGCGCACGTCCTCCGCGGCCACGTCGCCGAGCTTGGGGAACAGCCGCCGTTCGAAGGATGCCTTCACCCACTCGCCGTTGTCCTTGCGGCCCGCGCGCGAGCCGTCAGTGTTCACGTGGGCGATCAATTCAACGCGTTGCCATTGGCCGAACAGAGTGCGCACCGTCATGCGCCGCGCCGCTGCGGCCGCTTCGCCCTGGCGCCGCTGCTCATCGTCCGCGATCCGCTGCATGCGTGCGCGCTGGTCGGCCTGTTCCTGTTCCTGATCGGCCTGCGCTTTCAACTTCTCGGTGCGCTTCCGTTCGACCGGGTCTATGCCGTTCCGCAAGTCCGCGGCGAGTTGGTCGCGCTCGTCGCGCAGGGCTTTGAGCGACAGTCCATCCTTGCCGCGCCACGTGCCGAGGGCGGTCTCGCGCGATTTGCCGTTGACGCGATAGCGCCAGGTCACGCGCACACTGACCACGCCGTCGCGGCCCGCCACGACTTTGCCAACCATCGAGTCGCCGAGGCCGACCCTTTTGCCGTGGTCGTCTGGCCGCAGCGCCTGCAGCCCCGTAACGGTCGAAATCTTGATCCTGGCGCCATCTTCGAATTTCACCCCCACAGCCACCCCCACAGTTGTCTTGGCTCTAAGTGTACGTGGGAGGACGCCTCTGGACGATTGACGGAACTAAGTTATTGATTCGAAAGAGAATGCCGCGAACCCAGGACAACAATACGGGTGCCCCGGACGTAAAAAATATTGCATGGGGTGCAAGGGGTCGCGAGTTCGAATCCCGCCGCCCCGACCATGAACACCGATTTCCTCTTGACCCCTCCAGACCACCGGAGACCAAGAATTACCAGGGAAATCAACAGCTTAGCGAAGGCCCGCACGGGAAACTGTGGCGGGCCTTTTGCTTTCCGAGGCTAGCGCTGTCGGTCTTGAGTGGTCTCTGGTGCGCAACAAGCGTGCAAAAGCGTTCGGTCTCGAACCTTGGGTCTAGGTTTGATGTCGCCCCTGTCGTAGGGTGCTCGTGTCGTGGGCGACCGTCACCATGCCCTTCGCCGGGCTGGAGCAGACGGTGGCGCTGGTGCCGACGAGTTCGCCGATCGCCGGCGGCATCCTCGTGCTCGGCTTCGCTTCGGTGCGCCCGCGCCGGGGCTGAAATTTTGGGGCTTCGCCCCGGATCACATCGAGTTGTCGACCAACTCGATCAGGCCGTCGCTGAACAACTGCTCGATGGCCTTGCCCAGCTCGCGAGCGTCTCCCGGTGCCAGGTCGATCAGGCGGCGCAGGTCGGTGTAGCCGTTCAGGCGCGCCAGCAGGCGCAGCGCGACCGTGCCGGACGGATCCGCTGCGCGGAGCAGCTCCCGCTGCCCTTGCGCCGTTCGCCGGTAGATGGCGGAATCGCTCATCAATTCGGCGCTGGTCTTGCTTGGGTGGCCGCCGGACTTCGGCCTGGCCCTGTTTTCGTTGAGGTTGTTGATTTTCATCAGGGTGTCATGAACGCGAAGACATTTTCGCATCAATGCAAGGCCCGAGCCAGAAGTCAGTCGTGTCTCACGGGGCGGCAATTCGTTGCCAGATATTTCACGGCGGCAACGAGTTCCTCGCCAGGGTGCCAAGGCGAGCTTCGATCGGCTGCTGGTGTCGTCGCTCAGGAGCGGCATGACGGTGGGCGGCGCGGGCGTGCGCGTCGGGGCGGTCGCGCCGCTGGATCAGATCCGCGAAAAGAAGATCGTCGTCCTGGCGGTGGCGTCCTACCCGTTCCGCGCCAGGGTGACCCTGTATTGCAAGCCGGACGCCGCGACGCACGCCTGGTTCGAGCGTGCGGCCGAAGAGGGCGCGCCCGTGCTGTCGGACGAGGAGTTCCTCGACCGCGCCGCCGGGTGCGGGCAACGTCCGCTGCGGCGCGTTCAACCGCGAGCTCGGCGCGTTCTTCCCGAACGTGGGCATGTCCAAGCCCAACATCGTCGGCAAGGACTGCACGCGCCACGCCGACCTGCTGGCGTGCAGCCTGACACGGCACGATGAGATCGTCCTCGAGGGCGGCCCGACGATGTTCGCGACGCTGTGAGCCGGCGTCCGACCGACACGGGTGCTGAAGGAAGCCGGATCTCCTGGGTCTGCGTCGTCCCGTGAGGCATCCCCAACGAAGAAGGACTCGATGCCGGAGCATCGAGTCCTTGCCGAGCCGTCGTCGTCGACCAGTTGCTGGCCGACGGATTTGACGCTCGCGTTACCAGGCGTGGTCTTCGAAGGCGAACAGGTCGAACAGGTCGCCGATGGCCGGCGTGTTCAACGGCACGTACGGGTTGTCGCGCGCGGCGACCGGGTTGGGGAAGTTGTCGCGGCTGCGGCGAGTCACCGGCTCCATGCGCCAGTTGCGCTCGATGAACTTCAGGATGGAGACGTGGTCGGTGTACTCGTGCGAGATGTGGCCGCGCTTGGCCCACGGCGACACGACGATGAGCGGAATGCGCGTGCCGTCGCCGAAGAAGTCGACCGGCTGCACGTAGCCCGAGTCGTAGTAGCCGCCGCCTTCGTCGAAGGTGATGAAGATGGCGGTGTCCTTCCACAGATCCGGATTGGCCTTGACCGCATCGACGATCTTCTTGGAGAAGCCTTCGAACAGGTCCAGCTTCGACGACGACGGATGGCCGTCGACCAGGCCGCTGGGCTTCACGAACGACACGGCGGGCAGCGTGCCGTTCTTGATGTCGGCGTACAGGTTGGCCGTGTCCTGGATGTGCGCCGCACGGACGGCCGCGTTGCCCATGATCGACGTGTCGTACTGGAACGGGTTGCAGATGTTGCAGTACTCGTCGCTGTTCGCGCCGACGGCTCCGTAGTTGAGCTGGTACGGATCAGGGACGTAGTTGTTCCACTGGTCGCCGTAGTACTTCCACGAGACCTTCTTGGCGAGCATGGTGTCCCCGATGCTCGGCACGGACGACGGCGGGATCGTGAACACCGTGTTGTTGGCGTTGGTGTCGGTGTACGCGTTGTTGCCGTTGCCGAAGTAGCCCGGGTTGTAGTTGTTCAGCAGGTAGTAGTGGCCCGCTTCGCAGCGCGAGTCGACCGCGCGCGGCAGCGACTTCAGATACTTGAGGATCGGCTCGACGCCCGGCTGGCTCGGGTCGGCGCAGTTGCTGTACGAGCCGCCACCGTAGGAGGCCGAGCCGTAGGAGCCGCCGCCGTAGCCGTCCTGGGTGTACCAGTTGTTGGTGCCCTGGCGCGGATCCGGGTTCTCGATCTCATCGACGACGCCCGCGTTGGCCGTGCCGGCCGCCACCGTCACGTTGTGCGGAGGCGTCTGGGCGTTGCCCTTGCCATCGCTGAAGTAGATCGCGTCGCCGTGGCCCAGCATGATGTGGTTGGCACCCGTGCCGCCGTTGACCGACTGGTGGAAGTTGTCGCTCATCGCGAAGCCGTCGGCGAGGCTCTTGAAGTACGGGGCATCACCGTTCTGCACGTTGTAGAAGCCCAGGGCGGTCGAGCCCTCGCCAGTGGTCGTCGCGGTCGGCGAGTATTCGGTGCTGAAGTTGGCCGGCTGGGCGATGCCGTTGGCGCCGGCGCCCACCGTCGTCTCGACCCACGAGAACAGCGCCGAGTCGCAGCCCGACGGACGCTGCGGCGTGGCGTGTTCCAGGCTGCAGTCGAGCTGCTGCCACATCTGGTAGAAGCGATGCACCGGGCTGGCCGAGTACGCGTTGTAGTCGAAGGTGCTGGCGTTGGTCAGCTGGAACGGGCCGGTCGGCAACGCGCTGACGTTCTTGATGCGCGCGTCGGGCACCTTGGACGCCTGGCCCGTGCCGCCCGAGACGAGGTAGGGGTAGTAGTCGTCGGGCAGGCCGTTCTCCGACGCCTTCGCGAGCGTGACGCTGTCGCCGGTGATGTACGAATCCTTCGGGCCACCGGTCAGCGGTGCAGGAAGCACGCCTTGCGGGAAAGCCGACTTCGGCGGGTTGAGCAGGAACGTGTCGCCGCCGGGGTCGGCTGCGGCCTGCTGCTGCGCCCTGTAGAAGTTCGGGCCGGGCGAGCCGTCGCGCTTGACGATGCCCTCGGAAAGCAGGTTCCACACCGACTCGCCGCGCTTGACCGGTTCGTACGTCGCGAAGACGTGGTCGAAGCTGCGGTTCTCGCCGATGATGACGATGACGTGCTTGATGGGGGACGTCGTGTGGCGGCTCTGGTCCGCAGTTGCGTTGTCGGAGGCTTCGGTGGCGGCCCAGACTGGCAGGGCGCCGTAGGTCATCTGGGCGATCGCCAACGCGACCATGCCCAGACGCTTGATGTGACGAGACGTGTACTTCATTGCTATCTCTCCTGGAGTTTGTTGTCGGATGAGGCAGCAGCGGTTTTATGCGCTCGAAGTGTCAGTGCCATGACCTCCGACACGACCACATGGCGAGATCAGCGCGCGTTCAGTTTCAGCATCGGCTCGACCTTGACGAGACCCATCATTCCGCCGTCCTCATGCTCGAGCAGGTGGCAGTGGTAGACAAAGGTGCCGACCGAGTTCGGGTCACGGAAGTCCATCCGCAACCGCACGCTCGGATAGCCGAGCATGCGATCGGCGTAGTACGGTACGTTGACCGTGTCGCGCAGGAACGGTTCGTTGACTGGAACGCCGGACCAGTCCACCAGCAGGAAGTGGATCTGGTGGATGTGGAACGCATGCAGTTCGGTCGTGCGGTTCTCGATGATCCAGTCTTCGACGTCGCCCTGGCGCGTCACGATGTCGGCGACGTTGGCGTGCGGATCGAACATCTTCGGCTCCTGGCCGTCGACCGTGATGTAGAACTCGGTCGCACTGTTCGGATCCTTCGGATCGGTCAGCTTCTCGGAGAAGTAGAGCTTGCGCGTGCGCACAGGCGCCACGTCGCCGAGCCAGGGCAACGTCGATACACCCAACGGTATCGGTGACGCCGGCAGCCGCGACACGGGCTCAGCGGCGTCGGCGTTCGCGACCATCGTGGCGAGCGCGCGGTTCGGATCGTTCTCGCCGCCTTGGCCGGTATCCACGGTGCGCGTCACGAACAGGCCCGGCACACCGGCGGGCGGCGCTTCGACGATGAACTCGACGCGCGAGGCCGGCGGCACGCCGATGCGGTCGCGCCAGAGGATCGCGTCCCCCGCGCGCCCGTCGTGGCTCAACGGCACGCCGTCGATCGCGACGATCCCGAGTTGCTGCGGCGCGCGCCCGAACAGCACCGCGAGATTGAGATAGGTCACCGACGACGCGTTCAGCACGCGCCAGAGCTGCCGCTCCCCGGGGCGCATCTCGATGCGGGCAGGCGGATAGTCCGGATACGGCACCGGCACGTAGTTCACCGACAGGTCCTTCGCCGGCTTGCCGAAGCCCGTGCCGTTGTTGGCGGCGTCCCCATCCCGGTCGATCATCATCTTCGGCACGACGGGTTCCGAAGGCGACGGCGGCGAATCCGGATGCAGCAGATCCTGGTCGCGGATGACCAGCACGCGTTCGGGCAGGCCGGCGGTGGCCGCGGTCGCGCGCTCGATGCCCTCGACGATGATGGCGCCCGACGCTCCGCCCAGTACCTGTGGCGACGTGAAGCCGTGGATGTGCGGGTGGTACCAGTACATGCCTGGGGGCTCGTTGGCAGGCACGCGGAAGCGGTACTCGAAGCGCGGGTCGCCAGGCTGGATGGATGTCCGAAGCACCTCGTCCTGGTGACAGACCGCTGGCATGGTCATGCCGTGGAAATGAAGGTTCGTCGACAACTCGGACATCTGGCCGCTGCCGCACGGATCGGCACGACGGTTGCGACCTGCGCGGGCGTCCAGCATCTCCGGCATGGACATGCGCGGCGCAGACGCGCCAGTGGCCGGACCCGGTCGCAGTTCGTTCTTGAGGCCCAGGACCACCAAATCGCCCGGGTGCACGCGCAGCGTCGGAGACTGCGCGCCATCGGGCGTGACGTAGCAGTAGCGCGTCCTGCCGTCAGACGCGCGCGCGTTGCGCAGCCGCAGTTCGACCTTCAGCACGCCGTTGACGCTGCGCAGGTCGCGCGGCTCGGCGACCAGGCTGCCTGGCTCCGGTCGATCGCACGGGTTCGCCTGCGGAGGGAGCGACGCCCGCGCACGTGCGCCGGCAGACGGCGCCACTTGCACCGATGCCACTTGCACCGATGTCACCGCCGCGACCCGGGTGGGTGCCGCAGTGCAGACCTCGGCCTTTCCAGGCACGAATTCCGTGCCTGCGTGGCTCGCCAGCCCAGGCGCGAACAGGCTCACCAGCGCGACGAGTCGCCTTCCGCGATTCCAGCGCCGGCCGGCGGTCGTTGCCCAGGTCATCGAGACATTCTGCTTGCCGCTCACGCTGCCGTGAAGCAATGCCTCCTCAGTTCGCCTGAAGCAAGGGCTGTCACGAAAGGTCCATCTTGGCGCAGTATTCGCGCGCGCCCGCAGCGCTGTCGGTCGGCAACGAATGTCTCTCGCGCGGCAAGCAGCCTCGATCAGCCTGCCGACAGCTGGTGTCACCGGTCTGCCTTTCCCGGTTCGTAGCATGCGCTGCGGCAATGCGTTGACACCCCCGGGCCTGTCGTATTTGATCCAGCAGAACCCGCGCTGAGATCGGCGCGCTGCGCCGAGCCGAAGGCTTCGTGCAAGGACGCCGAATGGTGTCGTGCGCGGCTGCAGGTCAAATCGCGCACGCCGCACCTGTCCTGCAGCGGGTGACCATCGTCAACCCGGCGGCGTCCTGCTTCGTTTGTGGAGTGTGGCGCACGCATCTGCGGTCAGGGCGGCGGCACGCATCCAATGAAACTCTCATCGAGGTACCCCATGAATCAGTTCAAGCTAAAGCTCGCTCTCTCTGTCGCAGCCCTGTCGCTGGCGCCCATCGTCGCGTCCGCCCAAGTGCTGCCGGGCAAGCATCCCGCGTACCTCCATGCGCTGACGGACCTGCGCACCGCGCGCTGGCTGCTGGAACACCAGCCGGGTGACGTCAAGGTCTATGCCGACGAAGACGTCGCCATCACCGAAGTGGACGCCACGATCAACGAGATCAAGCACGCGGCTATCGATGACGGCAAGGATCTGCATGATCACGAGAACGTCGACGCGCACGAGCACGGCAGCCGCCTGCTGCGCTCCATCGAAAGCCTGAAGAAGGCGCGCGCCGACATTTCCGGCGAGGAAGACAACCCGGACACCCGTGAACTCCGCCATCGTTCGATCGAGCATCTCGATCACGCCATCCGCGCCGCCGAGCACGCGCACCAAGCGTGGCTGAAGGACAACCGCAGCTGATCGGATCAGAAGCGAAGCCCGCGCCGGATCGCGCGATGTGATTCGGCAGCCCGAATCTTGTGAGCCAGTTCAGACTGCCTTGCCGGCGAAGGCAGTCGCTCGGCGGAGGTCCGCAACCGCTGGAGGCCGTGTGAAAGCCCGGGTCCTCGGTGCGAGGTGGCGGCGTGGAGTTCCGGGGCCTATCGAAGTCGGGAGTCGATATGCCCAGGTTCATCGACGGCCAAGACCGGCAGCAGGCCACGCCGCTTCCTGAGTCGCTGGACGACTTCATCGCCGCAAGATCGGCCTTACTTCGAGAACCAGCCGGAGATGCGCTGACCGATGCGCTGGAACAAGCCCGCGCGCTCCACGGCGGCGAGCGCGACGATCGGCGCTTCGCCGAGCTGCTTGCCATCGGCGGTGGCCACGATCTTGCCGATCACGGCGCCCTTGGCGATCGGTGCCGTCAGGCTCGGGGTCAGCGAGACCGAAGTCTGGATCGTGGCGGCCTTTCCCTTCGGCACCACCAGCGTCCACGGCTGTGCGACGCCCGCGGTGACGGTCGGTGCCAGGCCGTACAGCACCTTGGCGGTGGCCAGCGTCGCGCCGACCTGGGCCGGGGTCGCTTCCTCGAAGTTGCCGTAGCCCCAGTTGAACAGCACGCGCGTCTGGTCTGCCCGAGCCTGCTTGCTGTCGGCGTTCATGATGACGGAGATCAGGCGCATGCCGTTGCGCTTGGCGGACACCGTCATGCAGTAGCCCGCCTCCTCGGTGTGTCCGGTCTTGAGCCCGTCGACGGTCGGGTCGGTGTACAGCAGCTCGTTGCGGTTGCCCTGCTTGATGCCGTTGTAGGTGAATTCGCGCTCCGCGTAGATCGGGTAGTACTCGCCGCTGTTGCGGATGATCGCCTGGGCGAGTACCGCCAGGTCGCGCGCGGAGGACTTGTGATTCGGGTCGGGCAGGCCGGTCGAGTTCTCGAAGTGCGTATGAGTCATCCCCAGCCGCGCGGCTTCCGCGTTCATCTGCGCCGCGAACGCCGATTCCGAGCCACTGACATGCTCGGCCAGCGCCTTGGCGGCGTCGTTGCCCGAGTCGACGACGACGCCGCGCAGCATGTCCATCAGCGAGGCCTGCGTGTTGATCGGCACGAACATGCAGCTGTCGCCATGTTTGCCTCCCTCGCACCACGCGCTCTGCGACATCGTGACGGGTTCCGTCGGCTTCAGCTTGCCGCTCTTGAGGCCCTGTTCCACCAGGTAGCTGGTCATCATCTTGGTCAGCGATGCCGGCGGAAGAGGTTCGTCTCCGTTGGACGACGCGAGGATCTGCCCGGTGTTGAAGTCCATGAGCACCCACGCCTTGTTGGCGAGCACCGGCACCGACATGCCGTTCGCGTCCGTCGTCATCGATGGTTCGGTGGAGGCGGCTGGCTTGCGGGCTGCAGCGTGGGGCTTGGACTTGGGGTGCGGTGCGCCGAGGGCAGTTCCGGCCACGGCGATGAGGGAGGCCGCGGCGATGATCGAAGGAAGCAGGCGTGCAGTGCAGGAACGAGTGGTCATGGAGAGGTGTCTGGCGAAGAAGCCTGGAAGTAGCCCGCGGTCGGTCCGGAGCTTGGAAAAAGGAGCGGTGTCATGGCCGTGCTCGACAGGGAGCCGGCATGGGGCGCTCCGGATTGTGACGGATTTGCACGCCCTGCTCGCACCGCTGGAGGCCGCGTTCCACCGCGTCAGGCTGGGCTCCCGCCACCATCAGCAGACGAAGAATCTTCTCGTCGGCTACAGCGGCAAGGCGCTCGGCTTCTTCTGATTCGCTGGCAACTGCTCGAAGGAAAAGGCCGTCGCGGGCGGGCACGCGACGGCCTCGCTTGTTCCGCCAGCGGCTCAGCTCACCAGCTGCGCGTCCAGCGAGATGTCCGCCTTCAGCAGCTTGGACACCGGACAGCCGGCCTTCGCCTTGTTGGCCAGCTCGACGAACTGCGCCGAGGTCGCGCCGGGCACCTTGCCCTTGAGCGTGAGGTGCACTGCCGTGATGGCGAAGCCACCGTCGACCGACTCGAGCGTCACCTGCGCGCTCGTGTCCAACTGCTCCGCGGTCAGCTGGGCCTCGCCGAGGATCTTGCTGAACGCCATCGTGAAGCACGCCGAGTGGGCCGCGGCGATGAGCTCTTCCGGGTTCGAGCCGAGCGTGCCCTCGAAGCGGCTGGCGAAGCCATAGGGATAGGCCTTCAACGCGCCGCTCTGCGTCGAGATGGAGCCCTTGCCGTCCTTGATGCCGCCTTGCCAGGCGGCGGATCCCGTGCGGTTGATCTTCATCGCCGTGCCTTTCTTCGTTGCGTGGAGAGAAGCGAGTTCTACTCCCGAACGATGACCCTGATGGCGACGTTCGTCGGCCGCGTCGCGGCCTCAACAGGCCTTCTCTTCGTAAGCCTTGCGCACGAGCGACTTCACGGCCGCTGCGTCGGCCTCGGCTAGCCTGATGCGCAGGCCGCGCACCGTGCCGCCCCACAGCAGCTTCTCCGCCCATGGCGGATACATCGCCAGCGCGCGCTCGCGATCCTCCTCGCCGACGAACACGTGGATGACGTCCTCGGCGGGCGGGACGGTCGCGAAGATCTTCGTGCGCACGCGGAACGAGGCGTACTCGTGGTGCGGCTGCTCGGTCACGTCGGGCAGCGAGAGGGCGTACTTGCGGACGGTCTCGATCTTCATGGCTGTGCTCGACGCGTCGCCCGCTGCGACTTCACGTGCTTCATGATGCTGATGAAGGCGTCGGTCCAGTGAACATCGCGATGCGCGGCGAGGGAGGCCAGCAGTTCCTCGTGCGCCTGAGCGCGGGGATCGCGTTGTCGAGATGGCTGTCGATGGCGTCGTCGTAGGCCAGGCTGACGGCCGCCTTCTCGCCGTGCGGCCAGGCGAATCGCGCGTCGGCGGCGTGGGCGAGCGTGGCCGTCGCCAGGCACGGCGCGACAAGGGCATGGCGGAGGCGAGGACGCTTCATGGTGCCGCGAGGATAGGTCAAAAGCGCGCGGACGCGGCGTTGTCCGACACCTGTCGAGTGGGCGGCGGCACACCCGTTGCCGCATGAGGGTTCTTACCAGCTTCGTTTGCGAAGCACTCAGCCCCACACCCCCACAGGAGTTCACCATGCGTCAAATCTTCAAGAAGCTCGCGATCGCCGCGACGGCCACCTCCCTGATCGGCGCGATCGGCGTGTCCGTTGCGCAGACCGACGAGAGCGCCCAGACCGATCCGATGGCCACGCCGCAGGAGGTCGTCGTGCCGGCCAACCCGTCCGGCCAGCAGATCTATTTCTTCCATGACCAGGGCAATTCGCCCGAGAGCGATCCCGCGGCCCACCTGATGCTGATCAAGCACCAGCACATGGTGCCGGTGGCCGAGACCACCACGACGACCACGGTGGCGCAGGCGACCACGACGGACACCACCGCCGACACGACGACGGCCATGCCCGCAGCCTCGGATACGAGCAACACGATGACCACGGACACGAGCACCGCCTCGGCGCCCGCCGACACCACGCCGGCGCTGGCCCCGAAGGCCGATCGCAACTGATCTGCCGGTTGGCACGTCGACACGGCGGCCCGCGCGCAAGCGCGAGGTCGCCGTCGTCGTTCGATCAGCCGAATTCGCGATACCCGGGCCGCCGGTGTCAGGTCTTGCAGTGCAAAGCGTTGCAGTGCAAGACCTGACACCGCGGAGCTCGGTGCGCGCGCGTCGGCAATCCGCGCTGTCACTCGGGTAAGGTTTGCTGACGGCGGCGGCCAAGTTGGCGGCGGGGCTTCAGTTCGCTCATGGCGCTACTTTTGGGTCGGCAACGAATGTCAGAAGGGCTTCGCCAAGGCCAGCCAGACGACGCCGACGATCGCGCACAGCGCGAGCGCGGGCGTCACGCGCCACGCGCGCGCGGGCACGCGGGGCGCGTCCGCGCCGGCGCGTCGCAACGTGGCCGAGAGCCAGCCGTGCAATGCGCTCAACACGAGCACGAGCGCGAGCTTGACATGCAGCCAGCCGCTCGCGGACCAGCCCGCTCGCCAGGCCAGCCACAGGCCGCACGCCCATGCGAGCACCAGCGCGGAACCGGTGATGACGCGGTTGAGCCGGTGCATGGCGCGCACCAGGCGGCGTTCCTTGCGCAGCTCGGGCGCGGCCTGGAAGCTGAGCGCGGACAGCACCAGCAGGCCGGCGATCAGGCCCGCAATGAACACGATGTCCGCGCCGATGTGCAGCACCCGCACGAGGTCGTAGAGCGTCGCCGGATTCATCGCGCTCATCAGGCTACCCTCCGCCTGGCGGCTGCGGTGCGAGTTCCCTTCGGAACGGCCGTGCGTGCGCTCATGGCATCGCGAGCGCGAGCGTCGCGCGCGGCGTCCATGCGTCGGCACCGGCCGCGTGCAGGTTGGGTGCCGCGAGGAACAGGCGGTCGCTGGAGATGCCCTTGGCGACCAGCGCGTCGCGCACGGCGATCGCGCGGGCCAGCGCCTGCTGGCGCATCGCTTCGTCGCTGACGGCCACGTTCTTCATCAGCAGCGCCTCCATCTCGGTGTCCGGCAGGTCCTTGGCCATGCCGACGAGATTGCGCGGCTTGTCTGGCAGACGCGTCTGCTGGTAGAGCTTCTTCAACAGCGTCGACCGCGTCGCGGGCGCGAGCGTCACGGGCGCGCTTGCAGGCGCGCTGGCCGGCGCCCCGGTGCGCAGCGAGTCGTCGCGCGCCATCGTGCGCAACTGCGACTCGATGGCCTCGCGCTGCCAGTCCGTGCGCTCGGCCTGCGGATCGGCGCTGCCGGTGATGGTCATCTGCAGCGCGGGACGGTCGGCGAGCGCGGTGGCGACCTTGTCCAGCGAGGCGGCGCTCGCGTCGGTGACGAACGCCGTGCCGGGCCTGAACTCGATCGCGCTCATGTCGGGCCCCTCGCCGCCGCTGGCACCGCCGGTCAGCAACGAGAACGGCGAGGTCACCGCCTTCACCAGCAGGTTGACGATCAGCTTGACGACGATGCCGCCGACGCTGAACTGCGGGTCGTTGACGCTGCCGCTGATCGGCAGGTCGATGTCGATGACGCCGTTGCGATCCTTCAGCAGCGCGATCGCCAGCTTGACCGGCAGCTTGGTCGCGGTCGGCGAGGCGATCGCGTCGCCGAAGGTCAGCTGGTTCAGGATCACCTGGTTCTTCGCCTCGAGCTTGCCGTCGGCCGCGATCTTGTAGGCCACGTCCATGCTCAGCTTGCCGCGCTCGATCGCGTAGCCCGCGTACTTGCCGGCGTAGGGCGACAGCGGCGCGAGTTCGAGGTCCGTGGCCTTGGCCTGGATGTCGAGCGCGAGCGGGCGCGCCAGCGGGTTGACCTGGCCCGTGACGTCGAGGATCGCGGTGCCCTCGGCGCGGCCGTGCAGTTGCAGCGCGGCCATGTCGCGCGAGGTCGAGCTGAACGCGCCCAGCGAGCCGTTCAACTCGGTCAGCGCGGCGCTGTAGTTCGGGCGCACGAAGTGGTCGGCGTAGTCGACGCGCCCGTTGACGAGCTTGATGCCGCCGACGTTGACGACGATGGGCAGCGGCGCGGACGCTGCAGTCGCCGGTTCGGACGCCGCCGCAGCCGCCGCGATCGGCGCGGACGCCGCATCGCTGGCCGCGGAGGCCGGCGCGCCGGCGTTGCCGCCGATGTCCTGCAGGTTCAGGCGGCCCTGCTCGGTGACGAGCACGCGCGCGAACAGGTCGTCGAGTTCGGCCTGGCCGACGTCCAGCCGCGGCGTCGCGCCCGGCTTCAGCGCGAACTTCACGCCCTTGAGCGACAACGACTGCCAGCCGAGGAGTTCATCCGGAGCGGACGCGGCGCTCGCCGGCGACGCGGCGACGAGCGTCGTCAGGTGCACGTCGCCCAGCAGCGCGTCGCCCGCGCTGGTCACGGCCAGGCCGGCCGGCGCCGACTGCACGTCGACGTGGCCCGTGTAGCCGGCCTCGGCGCGCAGCAGGCTCACCGGCAGCTTGTCGGCGACCCAGGGCGTGACGAGCGCCACCGGGAAGCGCACGATGCGCAGGTCCCCGCGCGCCGCCGGCGGACTCGCGCCCAGCGTGCCCTTCCAGCCCAGCTCGCCGCCGTGCGCCCCCTTGCTGCCGGCCACGGCCGGCCGGCCGATGCGCGCGCTGAGCGTGACCTTCGCGGGCGGCGTCGCGTGCTCGCCGAACCACGAGAAGTCGCGCACGTCCAGCTGCAACTGACCCAGCTCGGCGCGCAGCGGCGGCAGGTGTTGTTCCGGATGCAGCGATGCATCGGCGAACTGCACGAGGCCGTCGGCGATCGTCGCGCTGCGCACCTGCACGTGCCACGGCGCCGTGGCGGGTTGCGACGCCGGCGTGGCCGCGGCCGGCGCACTGGCACGCAGCCAGCGCGCAGCGTCGAACTGGCCGCTCGCGTCGCGCGTGACCTGCGCGCTCGGACGAACGAGCTTGATTCCGCCGATGGACACGATGCGCGCGGGGATGTCGAGCTGCAGGTCGTTCAGGGACAGGCGTTCCCAGCTGGCAGCCGAGGCGGTGCTGGTCGGCTGCACGCGCAGCGCGTCCAGGCTTGCATCGCTAACCGATATCTTGAGCGCGGCAGCATCGGCCTTGCCCGACCACGTCAGCGACGCCTTCGCCGCGAGACGTCCGTCGACGCGCGGGGTCACGCTCTGCGCGATGTAGGGCGCGAGCGTCTGCAACGACAGGTCGGACAGCGTGATCGCGACCTGCGCGTCCTGCTGGCTGGCGCTGCCGTCGAAGGCGAGCCGCGCCGGCGCGGACGCGGCCGACGCGGCGGGCGTGGCGACGTTGGCGGCCAGCGTGAACGCGGTCGGCGCGGTCGCGGGCCATTGCAGCTTCTTCGCGTTCAGCGTCAGGTCGTCGAACACCAGCGCGGCGGCCGGCTTGGTCGAGGCGTCGTTCCACAGGATCTGGCTGTCGGCGATCGCGATCGCGGCGATGCGCACCTCCCACGGCGCCGCGGGCGGGGCTTCGGGCGCGCTGCCCGCCGGGGCGGCGGCGGGCGCTCGCGACGCCGCCTGCACGCCGGCGCGCAGCGGATCGATCGCGCCGCTGGCGTCGCGATCCAGGTGCCACTGCACGCCCTGCAGGGCGATGCTGTCGAACGCGAGCTTGTGCGCGAGCGGCTGCACGTCGGCCAGGCCCACGCGCGCCTGCTTCCAGGCCAGCAGCGGCAGGCCAGCGGCGTTGTCCGCGGCGAGATCCCTGGCCGCGACCCAGCCCTTCAGCGTCATGCTGGGCGAGCCCCTGGCGGCCTGCGTGAACTCCAGCGTCACGTCGGCCGACAGCGCGCCGCCGGTCACGCGCACCGGCAGCGAATCGGGCAGGTAGCCGAGGTAGGGACGGACGTCGAGGTCGGCCAGCGCGAGCTTGAGCGTGCCGTGGTCGGTGGCGGCGAAGGGCGTGGCCTGCGCGGCGCTGTCGAAGGCCGCGCCGTTGAGGCGGAATGCGAGGTGCGGCTGCACGGTGATGTCGACGTTGGCGGGCAGGTTCGACAGGAAGGGCAGCGACAGGTCGAAGCGGTCGACGACGTGCACGAGGCCCGCGGGCCGGTCGTCGAAACGCAGCCCCAGGTCGCGCACCTGCAGGTTGTAGAGCGCGAAGCGCGCGGGATCGGACGGCGCGGCATCGGGCTTGGGCGCGAAGCGCTGGAGCAGGTCGTCGATGTCGTAGTGGCCGGGCGCCGTGCGGGTCAGCGCGATGCGCGCCTGGTCGACGTCGATCGCCTCGATCACCGGGGCGCGCCGGAAGATCGACGACAGGGCCACGTTGGCGCGCACGCGGGCGACGCGCAGCAGCGGCGGGCCGGAGGCGCCCGGCACCGCGCCGATCGCGAGGTCGTGCAGCACGATCTCGAGCGCCCACGGATGGAAGTCCACCGCGCCCAGCGTGACGTCGCGCCCCAGCGCCGCCGACAGCCGCGCCGGCGCCTGCCACCGGACCAGCGGTGGCACCGCCAGCCACGTGATCACCCACAGCGCCGCCACCGCGGCGATCGCCATGACCAGTCGCCGAATCCATTTGCCCTGCACCATCTCGCCGCACTCCCGCGCCGTCGAGAAGGGCGCGACCTGCCGAGTATGGTGGGATTTCGATCGCCCCTGTATCCGGCCGTCAGCGAACGCGGAGGATGTCGCGTCGCCGTTGCGCGCGCCCCATGCCATGTGAACCCGGCTCTACATTTGTCCGAATTGACGCAAAGCGGCCAAACGACGGATACGCGGCTGCGGTCTACTCTGCAGATACCTTCGATGGGGTATATCCCGGCAGCGCAATTTTCCTCTTTCCTCCCTGGCTGCCGGCTTCACGGCCCGGACTCATCTCCGGGCCGTTTTCTTGTCCGACAGGATTCATCGATCGGGGTACGGATTGGCCACCACGTCCGGCTTCTGGGCCACCGGCTGGTGCTCGCCGCCCGGCACGCCGACACCCGGGCCGGTCGGGAAGCCGTACGCGCCGTCGCCGCGCTCGTTGGACGTGTCGACCTTGGCGGTGCCGCTGTCGACGGCCGGCAGCGGGCCGCCCATGTAGCCGCCGCCCTGCCCGACGTAGGTGCCGTCGTCCGCAATGCCGTTGGCGCTTTGCATCGGCTCGTCGCCTTCGGGCGCGAGCGCGCGCTCGGACGGGCTGACGGTCTCGGTCTTCACGCCGGCGGCATGGTTCTGGCCGAGGGCGGGGTCGTGGGCGCTGGGATTGTCGATAGGCATGGTGCGATCCTGTGAGAACGCCACGGTCGGCGCGCTCGACAGGGGCAAACCGGATGCCTCACCGTGCCTGGGCCGTCTTGGTGGACTCCGGCTCCCATCCGCCGCCGAGCGCCAGGAACAGCGTGACCTGGTCGTCGGCCAGTTCGGCGTCCGACTGGGCCAGCGTGGCCTCGCTGGCGGCCAGGCCGCGTTCGGCGTCGAGCGCGTCGAGATAGCCCGTGCGTCCGCTCTGGTAGAGCCGGCGCGCCTGCGCCGCGACGTTGGCGCTCTCGTCGCGCGCCGATTCGAGCGCGGCGTGGCGGTCGAGCTCGCGGGCGTAGGCGTCGAGCGCGGTCTGCGTCTCGCGCAGCGCGCCCAGCACGGTGCCGTCGAACTTCGCGAGCGCGCCCTCGGCGCCGGCGTTGGCTTGCGCGATGTGCGCGCGCACGACGCCGGTGTTGGGGATCGTCCACGAGATCAGCGGGCCGACGTTGTAGCTGAAGCTGTCCTTGCCGAAAAAGTCGTTGCCCAGGCTGGCGGAGCCCAGCTGCAGGCCCAGCGACACCTTCGGATAGAGATCGGCCGTGGCGACGCCGATGGTGGCCGTCGCCGCCGCCAGTTGGCGCTCGGCCTGGCGGATGTCCGGACGCCGGCGCAGCAGCGCGGCGCCATCGCCGACGGGGATCGTGCCGGCGACGCGCGGCGGAGCGGCGCAACTGGCGACGTCGCGGTCGAAGTCCTGCGGCAGTTCGCCCGTGAGCGTGGCGAGCCGGTACAGCGCGGCCTGGCGGCGCGCCTGCAGCGGCGGGATCGCGGCCTTCAACACCTGCAGCTGGCTGCGGGCGCGCGCGGCGTCGGTGATGCCCACGCGGCCGGCCTGCTGCAGGCGAACCGAGATGTCCAGCGCCTGCTGCTGCAGGTCGGTCGAATGCTCCGCACTGGCGATGCGCAGGCCCGACGAACAGGCGTCGGCGTACGCGCGCGCGGTGCCGGCGGCCACGTTGACGCGCACCAGATCGAGCGCGGCCTGCGCGGCCTGGGTGTCGTCCTTGGAGGCCTCGATGGCGCGCTTCAGGCGGCCGAACAGGTCGAGGTCGTACGACAGCGAGGCCCCGGCCTCGTATTGCCAGCCACTCGGCGGCACGAAGTTCGGCGCGAGATACTGCACGCCGGACTCATGCCCGAAGCCGGGGCCGAAATCGGTCGAGATCGTCGGCTTCTTCTGTCCCACGACGGCCTGGTCGGCGGCCTCGGCCTTCTCGAGGTTGGCGAGCGCCATGCGCAGGTCCGTGTTGTGCGCCAGCGCCTTCTCGACCAGCGCATCGAGCTTGGGATCCTGGTACAGCCGCCACCAGTGCGGCGGCAGCGGCGCGTCGGCGAACGGCGCCGCGCCGGAGGCGGCCGATGCCGGCGCCAGCGCGAACGGCGCGGCGGCGCCGGGCCTGTTGACGATCGCCGCGGCGGGCACGCTGTAGTCGGGGCCGGCCGGCTTGATGGCGCAGGCGGCGAGCGAGGCGGCCAGCGCGATGGATGCAAGGGCGAGGACACGCATGATCAGCTCCGCGACGCCGAGGCCGACACCGCGGCGGCCGGCTTCCCGGCGACCTTGGCGGGCGCATCGCCGACGACCTGCACGGTCACCGTCTCGCCCGCGACGAGACGCGTGCCGTCGGCGAGCGGATCGAGCTTGACGCGCACCGGGATGCGCTGCGCGAGCCGCACCCAGTTGAACGTCGGGTTGACGCTGGGCAGCAGGTTGGTGCCGGTGGAACGGTCGCGGTCGGCGATGCCGGCGGCGATGCTGTCGACGCTGCCCTCGAGCGGCGTGCCGCCCATGGGCGTGACGCGCACGCGGTCGCCGACGTGGATGCGCGGCAGCTTGGTCTCCTCGAAGTAGCCTTCGACGTAGAACGACTTCGCGTCCACCAGCGCGAGCGCCGCGCGGCCGGCCTGCGCGTAGCTGCCGGTGCGCATGTCGAGGTTGGTGACCAGGCCCGCGGTCGGCGCGCGCACCTGGGCGCGCTCGAGGTTCAGGCGCGCGGCGTCGAGCGCCACGCCGGCCTGGGCGAGGTTGGCCTGCGCGGCCTCGACGCGCGTGGACGTCTGCTCGCGCAGCTCCTGCGAGATCAGGTTGCCGAGGTCGATGTTGCGCGCGTTCTCGCGCTGCGCCTGCGTCAGCGCGACCTTGGCCGCGACGACGGCCGATTCGGCCTGGCGCAGCGCCAGCGTGTAGCGCGCGCGGTCGACCTCGAACAGCAGCGCGCCGGCGGGGACGGGCTGGTTGTCCTGCACCGGCACCGCGGTGACGAGGCCGGACACGTCCGGCGCGATCTGCACGACGTTCGCGCGCACGCGGCCGTCGCGCGTCCACGGCTCGAGCTCGTAGTGATCCCACAGCCGCAGTCCGGCCCACACCGCGGCCGCGACGACGGCCCCCGTGACGAGCGGACGCGCAAGGCGCATGGGCCAGCGGCCGGGAGCGAACAGATCGGTGGACATGGTGGATCTCAATGCGATTGCAACAGGGAGGCGACCCGCGTGACGACGTACAGCAGCAGCACGTAGAGGGCGGTGTCGAACAGCGCCGGGTGCCAGACCCAGCGATAGAAACCGATCGCGCCGAGCGCGCGGTGGACGAGCCATTGCACGCCGAGCGTGACGCCGCACAGCAGCATCAGCCAGGGCACGTACAGGCCGTAGAAACTGGCTTCGCCGATCATGCGGGGACTCCGGTGGCCACAGGGGACAGCGCCGCCGGGGCGCGGGGAAACAGCGCGCGGCGCAGGCCGACGAGCGCGGTGACGGCGGCGCGGGTGTCGGCGCCGTCGTCCGACAGCGCGCCTGCGAGCGCGCCATCGAGTTCGGCCAGCAGCGTCTGCGGCGCCTGGCGCTCGTCGCCCGCCCCGCGCAGGCGGAACAGCCGTGCGACGCCCTGCATCACCGCGCCGATGCCGACCGATGCCAGGCGCGGGCGAGCGCGTTGCAGCGCGACGATGTCGAGCCCCGAACGCAGGTCGCGCAGCGCGCCTTCGACGGCCTCGTTGCGCACCACCGGATCGGCCTGCGCGACGCGCGGCGCGAGCAGCGCGATGCGGTCGACCATGCGCACGGCGTAGGCCTCGTCGACGCTCGCGCCGCGCGGCGCCGCGGCCATCGCGCCGAGCTCGCTCCACGTCGCGCGGCGGATGCGCTGCGCGCTCCAGTCGGCGCCGACGGTGCGCACCAGCTTCGTCACGAGCGCGGCGGCGAAGATGCCCAGCACCTGTGCCAGCGTCGAGTTGATGAAGGCCGGCAGGTCGACGTTGGCGCTGGTGTCGTGCATCGACAGCGTGCCGGCGACGCCGAAGATCATCGCCATCGCGGACGGCGCCGTGGCCGGGCGCGCGCAGTACAGGCCCAGCAGCACGAAGGTCGGCGCGCAGACCAGCGCGAACATGCCGAAGTCGTGCACCAACGGAAGCAGCACCAGCACGTAGACGGCCGACACCGGCGCCGACCACAACGTGAACTTCATGAAGTTGTTGATGGCCGGCACCGGGTCGTCCATCGTCGCGAAGAAGCTGCAGAACACCGCGGCCATCATCGCGGCGGCCGAGCCCGAGGGCCACGCCGTCGCGATCCAGAACGCGCTGCACAGGCAGATGGCCAGCACCGCGGCGAACGCCGACAGCAGCGCCAGGGCGGTGTCCTTGTGCAGCACGCGGTTGTCGACCGACGCGACGCGGCGCGGCGCCGTGCCGGCGAGGCCGACGTCGATCTCGCGGCGCAGCGTCTCGCAGTCGCGCCAGCCGCGCACGAGTTCCTCGAGGCGCACGGCCAAGCCGATGCGCAGCGCGCGGCACCACGGCGTGCCGACGCTGGCGTCGGCGCCGAGTTCGCGCAGCGAGGCGAGCAGCCCGGCCATCGCGGCGTCGCGAGCCGCGGGAGACGTCTTCGCCGACGCCGTCTCGGCCTGCAGCCACAGCGCGGTCTGCGCGAGCAGGGCGGTGACGTCGGGCGCGAGGTCGCCCTCGGCCTCGACCAGCGCCTGCAGGCGATCCTCGACGGCCGACAACGCGGGCGTCAGGCCGGCGAGCGCGTCCTGCATCGCGCCGATGGCGCCGGCGGTCCAGCGCAGGTGGCTGGTGTCGAACGGCACGTGCGTCGACAGCAGGCGCAGCTGCGTGATGTCGCCCGCGAGCCGCTGGCGATCGGTGGCCAGCGGCGCGGTCGCCGGGTTGTCGCCATTGCGGGGGCGGCGCAAGACGTCGGCGAACCACTGGCGCGCGTCGCCGAGGCTGCGATCGAGCACGGCCAGCAGCGTCGGGCCCATGCCCACCGGGAACACCAGGCTATGCACCAGCGTCGCGCAGAGGATGCCCAGGCCGATCTCCTCGACGCGCGCGACGGCGTTGTCGAACAGGTTCAGCGGTGTCTCCACCGACGGAAAGCCGATCAGCGCGGCCGTGTAGCCCGCCAGCATGAACACGTACGAGCGCGCGGTGCGATCCTGCAGCGACAGGTACAGGCAGGTGCCCACCCACAGCGCGAGCGCCAGCGTCAGCAGCTCGGGTGCGTTGGCCAGCGCCGGCACGATCAGCACCGTGGCCGTGCAGCCGAGCAGCGTGCCGCAGAAGCGGTACAGCGCCTTCGAGCGCACGTTGCCGGCGATCGGCGCGGCCACGACGTAGCTCGTGAGCATCGCCCAGAACGGCCGCGGCAGGCCGGCACGGTTGGCGACGTACATCGCCAGCATCGCGGCCGCGAAGCTCTTGGCCGAGAACAGGAGTTCCGCGCGCGAGAAACGTGGCAGCAGCGGCGGCAGCGACGGCAGCTTCATTCGGCGCTCGCGGCCAGGCCGAGGAGGGGACGGGCCGGGCGACCCAGCTTCGCGTCGAGCGCGGCGAACACGCGGATGCAGGCCTCGAGGTCGGCGTCGGCGATGCCGTCGAACATCTCGGTGCGCATCGCGTCGAGCGCAGCCTCGATCTTCGCGCGGGCACGCGTGCCCGCTGGCGTGAGGTGCAGCGTCTTGGCGCGGCGGTCGACCGGATGCTCGCGGCGCTCGACCAGGCCGGCCTCGGCGAGCTGATCGAGCTGGCGCACCAGCGACGCGCCCTCGATCGCCAGCACGTCGGCCAGCACGCCGGGGCGGATGCCGTTGCCCAGGCGCCCGATCATCACCAGCGGCCACGCCATCGCCTGCGACAGGCCGATGTGGCCGACGGCCTTGTCCGCCGCCGCCTTGTAGGCGCGCGACATCACCTGCAGCGTGGCGCCGAAGGCCATGCGGTTCTGCTGGCGGCTGGTGGCGACGGGCTTTGTCATGGTGGCTTTGAAATTAGTTAGCTTGCTAATGATAATGACGAGGCTGTTGCATTGCAGCAAGAAAACGAGAAGGCCTTCGCGGAGGAGGCCTATTCGGTGCGGCTGGATGGTTCTGCGCGGGACGGCTGGCGCTTCGAGTGCCTGCGGCGCTGGTTGCGCGCCGCAGGCAGAGCACGAAGCGTTCACATCAAATGGGCATACTCCTGCGACTCTCCGCCAAGAACGCAAGATGGATCCCAGCACCGCCCTCGAACTCGCCAAGGAAGCCGGCCTCACCCTCCCGAGTCCAGCCTGGATCTTCGGCGCCATCCTGTTCAGCCTGCTGGGCATCGGCGCCTGGTACTGGGGCAAGGCCGCGAAGGAGCCGCGCATCCGCTGGCTGGGCCTGGCGCTGATGCTTTATTCGTACGTCACGTCGCCGACGTGGCTGCTCTATGGCGTGGGCATCGCGCTGTGCGCGGCGATCTGGTGGTACCGCCCGGGCCGCGGCTGAGCCTCGCGACGACGCGTTGACCGTGGCGACGCATTGCCTGGTCAGCCCCGTGCCGGCCGCCGGCCGCCTGTGAACTAGTTCTCGAAGCCCGGCCTTCGCGCCGCTCATCCGTCCAGGAGCGCTGTCGATATGACAGCAAGCACTGCTGCAGGACCGCCTCGCCGGTCCGGCCGCAGCTGGAACCCCCGGACTGGAGACGCGAATGAAATTGAGCTGCATCCCCCACGGCCTCGCCCTGGCCGCCGCCCTGGCACTGTCGTCCTCCGGCGCCTTCGCCGCCTCGGGCGAGCTGCATGCGCTGAGCGAGTCGGAGATGTCGACGGTCTACGGCCGCGGGCTCAGCGAACCGACGCTCGCCGCGCTGGGCGCGCTCACGACACAGGAACAGAGCGGCAGCGCGCTGTCCGCGGCCGACGCCCTTGCGGCGCTGGGCACCATCAGCAGCGACGGCACGCAGACCCTCGACCACCAGTTGACCCAGCAACGCCTGCAGGTCTCCGCCAACGGCGTCCAGGCGACGGTCAAGCTTGCGCAGAGCCTGACCGAACTGGACAAGGCGCTGGTGCCGATCGCCAGCGCCGTGACGCTGCCGTTCATGCTGATGCCGATGCTCGGGCTGCCGGCGCTGAGCCTCGCAGCCCTGCAGAACAAGCACTGATCCCGCGCGGCGGCTAGCTGCCGCCGACGTTCAGGGCAGCACCAGGCTGACGCTCGCGCTCGTCGCCGTCGACAGGCTGATCGGCGCGCCGGCCCGTGCCCAGCGCGCGCTGGTCGTCTCCGATGCCGCCGCCCATGTGCGCAGCGCGACGCCGTAGACCGCCGCGGCGGGCGCATCCGTCGACGAGCCCGTGGGCACGCTGATCGCGGTCGAACCGCCGTGCGACGCGATCTGCGACGACACGTCCACGACGGCCACGGTGCCGCCGTCGTTCGACACGATCAGCTCCGCGTGGTCCGCGCCGTTGCTGGCGCCGCCGCTCAGCGTCACTGTCAACGTGCCCGTCGCGAAGGCCGGACGAGCCACCGCGTTGGACACCGTCGCCGACGTGGCGCCGGCCGCGAGCGTCGTCGATGCGCTGGTCGTGGTCGCGAGCGTGCCCTGCGACCACGCCGTCCATGCGCCCAGCCCTTCGCTGGGCGTCACCGTCGTGAACGCGGGCGGCGTGCCGTTGCCGTCCGTGGTCGGGTCGAAGCTCGCGTAGTGCAGCGGGCCGTCGGGCAGCGTCACGGGGTACAGGAGGGTTCCGGTGGCCGGATCGGCCGCGCCGGTGACGATGGTGTACGGGATGTCCGCACCGCTGCCGCCGCTGCCCGCGACGGTCTGGCCGAAGAACACGCGGCTGCCGCCTGGCACCAGTGCGTCGGCGAGCGTGACCGCGCGCTCGGTGGTGTCGAGCACCGGCACGAGCGGCGTGGCGGCGCTGCTCAGTGCCGTCGGGGCGGGTTTGAGCAGGCCGGTCGGGTCGACGAACACGTTGTGCACGACGATCGTCTGCATGTTGCCGCCGTGGATCACCACGTCGTACAGCGAATCGCTGGGCAGCGGATAGAGCAGGAAGGTGCCGGCCGCGCTCACGTCGACGCTGCGCACCTCGGCGTGGAAACGGCTGTCCGAAGAGATGCTGGTGGCGCTGGCGACGACGTCGTGGATGCAGCCGGCGTGGCTCGTGCCGGTGCAGAAGTTCGTCGTGTCCAGCTGGCCGGAGATCGAGTCGAAGAAGCTGCCGCCAATTTGCAGGTTGCCGTCGCCGAGCGCGGTCAGCAGCTGCTGGTTGTACAGCTGCAGCTCGTTGCGCAGCGTGAAGCGGTCGGCGCCGGCGACGGAGGCGCGCCGCACCAGCGAGTTGGCGTTCCACTCGATCGCCAGCGGCGTGGTGGTGTCTGCACTGAGGTTGAACGGCGTCAGCAGGCGCAGGCCCGACTGGATGCCGGGAATCTCCAGCGGCACGATGTGCACGCCGTTCGAGTCGGTGTACTGCACCTGGTCGTTGTAGACCAGCCCCTTGGCCGTGGCGGACGCCACCGGCGGGATGGCGGGATCCGACGACGCGACGAGCAGGCGCAGCTGCGCGAACGCGCCCAGAGCGCTGACGCTCTGGTTGAGCAGCGACACCCCGCCGCCGTCCGCCATGGACGGGTCGGCCAGATCCACCGTGATCGGCGCGGGCAGCGTCTGCACGACCCAGCCGGGATCGCCGTCGCCGTACACGTGCGTCGCGTCGGCATGCATCGCGATGCCGGTCACCGTGACCCACAGATGATCGATGCCGGTGCTGGCGCCGCCGGAGAGCGACACGCTCAGGACGGCGTTCGCCGACGACGCCGGCGGGGGTGGCGTGCTGGCGCTTCCGCTCCCGCCGCCTCCGCAGGCGGCGAGCGCGAACAAGGTGCCGAGCGAGGCGAGCGAACGGGTGGACGCCGCCATGGTCACTGCACCGTTGCGGCGATCCGGAGCTTGGTGCCGACGGCCTCGGTCATCGTCTTGACGTTCGCGTTGACCAGCGGCGAGATGTCGGCCTGCACCTTCTGGGCCACGGCGGTCTCCATCTGCGGCACCAGCTTCTCGAACCTCTGCTTCAGCGGCGATTCGAGCATCGCCGCGATCTGGCGCAGTTCATCCGCGGTGAAGTTCTGCGCAAGAATGGGTCCGACCGCCGGGTTGGTGTTCTTCTTGGTGCTGGCGATCGCGGCGGGCATCGTCGTGTCGATGTACTTCTGCACATCGGTGCTGATGTCCTTGAGCGTCTTGTCCTTGCGTTCTGTCGGCACATGCGCGGTCTGCAGCGCGATGTTGGATTGCTGCATGGCGTCGACGCCCTGGCGCTGCACGGCCTGCAGGATGCCGTTCTCCGGGTGGAAGGCCACCAGGATGCGATCGATGACCTTCTGCTTTTCGGCGTCGGGTGCGGGCAGGGGCGCGGCCGCGGACGCGGCGGTCTGGGCGTGGGCGGCGAAGGTCATGGCCAAGGCGGCGACGGCGGCCGAGAAGGGGCGGCGAAGGGCGTTCATGTGTGTTGGCGGAACAGGTTAGAAAGGTTGCGTGAGCTTGAGGCCGAAGTAGCGCAGCACGAGCGTGCCCGACACGTCGAGTCCCGCGTACGGGTTGTAGATCACGTTGAAGAAGTTGTCGCAGTTGAGGTTGCAGTCGGTGTTGGCCGGCGCATTGAAGTGTCCCCTGGCGTAGCTGAAGCCCGTCTCGATCTTCATGCCGTTCTTCAACTCGTAGCTGGCGCCGATGCTCTTGATCGGCAGTTCGGGCATGGGCGCGATGAGGTCGATCTTGTCGGCGGGCACCGAACTCTTGCGCGGCTCGTAGCCCAGGCGCAGCTTGAGACCGTCCCAGACATCGAACTGCAGCCCGGTGCCGTAGCTCCAGACGCTTCGGTAGCCACGCGGGATGATCAACTTGGTGGCGTCGGCCTGGCCGAACAGGCGTGCCATCTCGAGCAGGTTCACCTGGCGGTCGAACTGGAAGGTCAGCTGGTTCCATTTCGACCAGTCCGTCCAGCCGGCGTCGAAGTTCCATTGGACGCCTGGCAGCGGCATGGCCTTGAGGCCGAATTGCCAATGCGCCGGGTAGGGCATCACCAGGGTGAAGTTGCCGCCCTGGTCGGTGGGGATCGAGGTCGGGAAGCCGAACATCGATGCCACGATGGGGCCCAGCAGCGAGTTGTACATGTGCCGCACGAATTCCGGCAGCATCGGCTCGGCGTGGAAGTTGTAGTCGCCGGTGATGACCGTCCTGGAGCCCGACTGGTACACGGCGCCGAAGCCGATGTACTCGCTCGGCTGCCACAGCGCGCCGACGTTGAAGGTGATGTCGGCCGGCGACGTGCCGGAGAAGCGCATCTCGCCGATGCTGTCGAAGGGCCGCAGGCGGCCGCTTTGCTGGCCGCTGGAGTCGGTGCCGCACAGGCCGAAGCCGAGCGTGTCGAGGGGATTGCCGTTGTTGCCGCACCAGGCGTCCTGCAGCTTGCCGATGATGCCCAGCAGCTTGTTCGGGAAGCGCATGTCGGTGTCCAGCGCGAAGCCCTGGTGCGCGATCGGTATGGCCAGGCCCACCTGGAACTGGTCGTTGACCTTGTAGCCGACCGACGGCGAGAGATACACGAGGCGCTGGATCACGACCTGCTTGCCGTCGAATCGCGCCGGGTCGTTCGGGTTCTTCGTGCGGTCGATGCCGACCGCCTGCGGCACGTAGGTGCCCGTGGCGAACGTCCACGGCGAGCCTTCGTTGTGCCACGACAGCGCCAGGCCGGCCGCGACCGCCAGCGGGATGGGCGGGCTGGGCACGCCCGCGATCGGGATGAAGATCGCCTGCCTGTTGTGGGACGACTGCGTGCCGGCGAGCGGATCCTCGGTGTAGCCGCCGATGTCGAAACCGGCGGGCTGGTGGAAGTCCGCGGTCGTGCGCAGCACGGCACCGAAGATCGTGTCCGAGCGCGTGTCGGCCTGGATCTTGGCCAGGCCGGCCGGATTGAAGTGGATCGAATCCAGGCCCGGCGGATCGGCGGTCACCGCGTTGCCCAGCGACATGGCGACGGGGCTCACCGCGAGGTTTTCCGTCAGCGCGGCGTGCGCGGCGCTCGAGAACAGCGCGCCCGCGGCGACGCACGCCGCTGCGCCGGCGCGGGCGAGCGGGGCGTGGCGCAGTGGCGGCCGGTGGCGCGCGAAGCGCGTCGTCGGGGGCACGGTCATGAGGTCAGAACGGCGAGAAGGTCAGTGGCACGTTCAGCCCGAGGCTGAAGTCGGGGGAATCGGTGGTCAGGCCGATGCCGGCGGTCAGGTTGACCGTGGTCTTCGGGTTCAGGCGAATGCCCAGGCCGAAATTGAGCATCGCCCCGACCTGCATCGCCGTCGCTCGCGGCGCCAACGGGTTGTTGCTGGAATCGACGACGCTGATGTGCGATGCGGTCGTCACCGTCTCCTGGAACGACACGCTGGTCGACACGTTGTACGACAGCGCGTACGTGAAGCCGGCGCCGAACCCGATGCTCTTGCCCGGGCGCAGCCCGGTCAGGATGCTGCCGTCGGCGGAGTTGTACTGGTGCAGGTTCGAGACGCTCTTGGCGGCGGTCAGGCTCAACGAACCGAACAGGGCCACCGGATCGAACACCTGCGAGGCGTTCATGCCGATGGTGCCGAAGGCGTAGCCGCTGCCGGTCGACGTGTTCTGGCCGATGATTTCGTCGTACGGGCTGCGGCCCGTGGGCAGCGAGATCGAGCCGGTTGCCGTGTAGGTCGGGCCGGCCCCCTTCTGCACGAAGGGCTGGTAGCGCGCGCCGAACGTGATGTCGCCGATGTCGAAGGCCGTGCCGCTGAACTCGGTGCTCTGCGTGAATTTGCTGACGAACGGGAAGGTGCCGCTGACCGTCAGGTTGTCGAGCAGGCCATAGTCGATCGACAGGGTGTTCGTGATCGTGTGGGCCCGCGTGGTCTCGATGCGCAGCAGGTCGATGTCGTTCGTTGTGCTCGCAAACCCGACGTCGACCGCCTGACTGCCGACGTAGCTGTAGTTCAGGTCGTAGTTGGCCGCGATCCGCCCGGCACGCAGGAGCGAGTACTGGCGGTCGGTCTTGGTCAGCGTGTCCTTCAGCAGCGTGGTCTGGTCGACGTCGCCGGCCTGCTTCTTCAGGGCATCGGCTGCGGAGCTGGCTGCGGGTGCGGGCGGAGCCGGCAGCGTGTTCGGCGTGGGGACGGGTGCGTCCGGTGCTGCGGGGCCGGGTGTCTGGGGCTGGTTGTCCGGCTGCGCGTACGCGGCCATGCTGGTGAGAAGGCCGCACACGAGCGCCAGCGTCGCGCCGGTCCGGTTTGCCATGGTCATGATCATTGGTGCTTGAAGGAGAGGGTGCCGAGGCCGGACTGTACGGCCTGCTGCAGAGCATCGCGATTGTCAACGGGGCGCAGCGCCACGTCCTCGCGTACGAGGTCGGGCGCGATGATGCCCAGTTCATGGTCGGTGAGTGCCAGGTTGGACTCCACCGCCGGATGCGTCTTCGAGGGATAGATGACGAACAGCGTGCCCTTGTCCCACAGTCCGGCGAACTCCTGCACGGAGAACGCGATGTTGCCCGCGGACGGGTCGGCGATGAAGACCTTGCCGTCGCGCACGCCCTTGACGACCACGAAGTGCTTGAAGCCGGCGTAGTCGATCGGCACGATGGCCGGCTGGTCGAGCTTGGCGAGGTCGTCCATGTCGCCGCGGAAGCCGCCGCTGTCGCTGCCCAGCGTGGCGACGTAGCGCTTCATGTCCAGCAGCGAGAAGCCGCGGCGCGCGATGATCTTGTCCTGCTCGCCGTGTTCGAGCATGCCCTTCATCGCGTCCTGCTCGGTGACGGCCAGGCCCAGGTGGAACTGCAGCACGGTCGTCAGCGCCGCCGAGCCGCAGCTGTAGTCGTAGGCCTGGTGCACGATGTGGCGGTACTTGAAGTATTCGTTCGGAAACACCTGCACCGACTCGGGGGCGATGCCGCCGTTCATCTTCGAGACGTTGATCTCGTAGTCGAGGGGCGGACGGTTCAGGGGCGTCTCGCGCGAGCCCACGCCGGCACCGATGATGGCGGCGGCGACGACGCCCAGGAGGATCAGCAGCATGGAAGTCTTTCTTCAGGTGCGAGCGGTCATTTCGCCCAGACGTTCAGCTGACCGGTCATGGTCGCGGAACCATTGAGCAGCAGCGAACCGAAGCTGCTGGCGAGCGGGCTCGTCGCGTCGCCTTGCACACCGAACGCATGCACGCCGAAGTCCTGCGCCCCCAGGTAGGCGGGCATGCCGATCGCGAGATAGCCGGTGCCGTCGGGCTTGGTCGACGGGTCGATCGTGATCGAGAACAGCTGCAGGCCGCCGCCGAAGTTCTGCACGATCGCGTAGGTCGTCACGCCATTGACGGCGAACCCGGCCGAGACGTTGCTCGGCGCCACCGTGCCGGCGATCGCTGCGGTATTGAGCTGCAGGTTGACGGCGATGGAGATGCCCTTGGCGGAGACGGAGCGCAGTTGCTCGTCGTCCATCGGCACCTTCTCCGCGACGGCGCCGGAGGCGGCCAGGGCGAGAGTGCAGGCGAGCGTGAGGCGTGTGAGCATGGTGGAGTCGCTGGGTGGAACGAGGACGTCGGCGGCGCGCGGCGCGCTCACTGGCTGCCCGTCCTGAGCTTGATGTCGAGGTAGTTGATCTGCAGCGAGGCGATGCTGGCCCCGCCGATGTTGGTGACCGAGGCCGAGGCGCCGTTGACGCCGGCCGTGGTGAACGTGATGTTCTGGATGCTCAGCGTGGCTGCCGCTACCGGATCGGACGTGGTGGGCCAGCCGATCTGCACGTGCAGGTAGGAGCCGGTCGCGTCGGTCTCGGCGTTGATCAGGCCGGGATGCGTGTTCAGGTCGGCCAGCATCCAGGCGCCGCCGGTGTTGGCGTCGGCCAGGTGGATGCCGGTGATCGCGAGGTAGTCGCTGGTGTCGATGACGCCGCCGGCGTTGCGGCCGCGCGAATAGACGGTGAGGCTGGCGATGTCCAGCTGCGTGCCGAGGCCGAAGGCGATGCCCTCGGTGTCGGCGAGCGTCGAGGGCGAGACATACAGGCCGCCGCCTTTCATCGTCAGGCCCTCGATCTGCAGCGTGCCGCCGAGAAAGTTGGTGCCGGTGCAGGCGCCGGCCGTGACAGCGTCGCAGTTCGCGAAGTCGGTCGTCAGCGACCAGACCTGGGTGCCCGCGGCGTTGAGCGGGAAATCGAGCGCGATCATGTCCGGCAGGCCGGGCCGCGATTGCAGCGACAGCTGGTACGGATCGGCGAATTGATCCGCGTCGTCGGTCCGCGAGAGGTCGATCCCCGACAGCGTCATCGAGCTGCCGCCCGGCGACAGGTAGGTCAGCGTCAACGGATTGGTGAGGCTGCTCGTGAGAGAGAAATTGTTCAGGTTGAACGCGATGCCGTCGGCACCGCGCACGGAGGACAGCTCGTCGTCTTCCAGGGGCTTCATCGCGTGCGTCGCGGCGTCGGGCGGCGTCGCCGCCTCGGCCGTCTGGTGCGCCAGCGCTGCCAGCGCCATCGCGCCGCTGAAGATCCTGGTTAGGGTGGCCGCGTGCAGCTCCTCGCGGCACCGCAGCGCGATGGCGAACAGCTTCGAGCGGACGGCCCTCATGCGCATCAAGGCCCGATCTTGGGCACGTTGGGCGGCGTGGTGCCGGTGGTGTTCAGCGCGTTCAGGCGATCGGTCCAATTCAGCCAGAAACCGGCCTGCGCGGTGGCGGGCGCGGCGAGGCCGGCGGTCGTCGGATAGGTGACTGCGGTCTTCAGGATCGACAGGAAGAAATCGCGGCTGGCGCCGTCGCTGTTGCCTGCCGTCACTCCGCCGATCTGGTTCAGCGCGGTGGTGCAGGTGCCCGAGCAGCCGGTGAGCGAGGTCGACTGCGAGCCGACGGAACTCATCGCGCCCGAGGGCGTGTTGATCGTAAGGGCGCCGCTGACGGTGTTCATCATGAGACCGACATCGCCAGAGATGCCGCCGAAGCCGATGCGCATGCCGATCACCTGCTGGTTGCCGGCGGCGGCGCTGCCGGAGTAGACCCATTCGAAATACGGATTGGTGATGTCGACGGTGCGCTGCGCGTCGGTGCCGTCGCTGCGGCCGAAATTCAGCGTGGAGATGTTGATGTCGGGCGAGCCGTGCAAACCGCCCGTGCCCAGCACCAGTCCGCTGAGCGACGCGGACATCGTGATGTCGGCGTTGAGCGTGATGCGCGAGAAATCGAAGTTGCCCTGCGACGTGTTGGTCAGGTCCAACAGGGCCTGGCCCCAGACGCCGGAGAGTTCGGCATCGTCCAGTGGCTTCAGGTCGGGCTTGCTCTGCGCATGCACCGATCCGACGACCAGCGCACAGGCGAGCGATGCAACCTTGACAAAGGACTGATTCATGTGTTGCCTTCGCCCCGCGAAGGCGGGCAGAAGCTGACGTGGCGGGCCACGATTATCCGGGCCGGTGCGGTCGCATGACCAAGGGAAAAAAAGGCTCCGTGACGAATTCACGGAGCCTTTGGATCAGCAGGCCGGAGTCTCCTCGAAGGCCGGGGAGATTCCGTTCATCCGCCAGATCAGTGCGCCCACATCAGCACGGTGGTGCCTTGCAGGTCGAGGTTCTTGATCGTGAACGAGCCGAACGAAGCCGTGCCGGTGCCCAGCGTGACCGAGCCGACCGAGATCGTCGGGGCCAGCGAGTGGCTCACGCCCAGTTGCGGGAAGGCGAACTGGACCACGTCCGACGTGCCCAGGAAGGCGTCGATGTGGGCCGTGTCCGTCGCCGAGGCGCCGTAGCTGGTGGCGACCGTGTTCAGTTCGGTCGTGGCGTAGGCGTTGTTCAGAACGTCGACCGTCACGGCGACCAGGCCCGTGATGCTGATGTTGTTGAAGTTGACGGAGGTGCCACCACCCGCCGCGGCGGCCGACGTGTTGCCCCACGAGAACGAACCGATGTTGATGTTCAGGTTGGCAGCGATCGACACGCCGTCCTGGCCAGCAACGGTGCTCAGTTCTTCGTCGTTGATGGTGGTCATGGCCGAGGCCGACAGGGAAGCGGCGACGAGTGCGGCGGCGGCGGTAAGCTTGAGCATGTTCATGTTTGTCTCTCCAGAATTGAAGTCTACGAATTAGGTAACCTTGAAAACCCCTCGCGAACAATTCAAGTTTCGGCGCCTGGGGTTTTGCCCCGGGATCGTCGACCACCTTGTTGGGTGGCCTGCCGCCGCTGAAACCGTTATTTGTAGCGCGTGCCGCAACTATGTCCGCAATGTTCCTCATCTGCACTGACTTGCGGAGCCAAGGCCATGGCTTGCGAAACCATTGTTGGAGGGTATCTTCCCTAGTTCTCGGGGGTGTGGATGGCGCCGCAACAAGCAGCGCCAAGAGCTTGGTCTTCCTCTAAAAGTGAAGCCCGGCAAGCCCTTACGTAGTTACCCCTGTCGCGTTGATCGGACGTGGCTTCGAAGGCCATGGTCTCGATTATTCAGAGTTATCAGGAAAAATGAAAAATGGAGTCTTTCGACTCCATTTCAAACTTGCTGAAATATATTTTCCGGCGGGTCGTTCAGAAAACTACGGATTCAATATCAGGCGGCGCAGCGCAGGGTATTCGGCGTGCGTCCGAACCAGCGTTTGCAGGCCCGGTAGAAATTACTCGGATCGGAGAATCCGAGCGCGAAGCTCATCTCGGTCGGGCTGTAGGCGCCATTGACGAAATAGCGCTGCGCCAACTCGCGGCGGGTGTCGTCCACCAGCTCGATGAAGCTGGTGCCTTCCTCGGTCAGGCGGCGCTGCAGCGTGCGTTCGCTCATGCACAGCGTGGCGGCGACCAGTTCGCGGCGCGGGTCGCCTTTGGAGATCAGCTGCATCAGCGCCTGGCGCACGCGCGCCGTGATGCAGCCGCCCTGTTCGGCGGCCAGCTGCGCCACCATGCGCTCGCACATCTCGCCCACCGTCGGATCGGAGGTGGGGAAGGGTTGGTCGAGCGCTGCCAGCGGCAGGTCGATGACGAAGGCCGCGGCGCCGAAATGCACCGGGCAGCCGAACGCGGTTTCCCACGGCGTCGGGTCGGCCGGCGCAGCGTAGGGGTGGTGCACGCGCAGCGGCGTGACCTTCTCGCCGATCAGCCAGAACATGCCCTTGAGGAACGTGGCCGCCATGAAGTCGTAGCGCTGCTGCGGCACGGCCATCTTGCCCGCGGAGATGCGCAGCGTGATGCGGCAGGCGTCCTGGTCGACGCGCATGCCCACGCTGGTGGTCGGCAGGTCCATGCCGATCGACGTGGTGGGCGAGATCAGGCTCGTGTAGCGCGCCATGCGTTGCAGGCCGGTGCGCAGGTCGGGCGCGGACAGGATCAGGCTGGACAGCGAGCCCAGGCCGATCAGCGGCTGGCGCGGGCACAGCGCGAGGCCGATGGCCGGGTCGCCGGTCTTGGCGACGGCGGCGCCCCAGGCGACGCTGAAGATGTCGGCGAGGTGCTCGGCGTCGACGGATTCGTTCGGGTCGGGATTGAGGCCGGCCTCCGCGAGGATGCCGGACAGGTCGAGACCGCGCTGCGCAAAGCCGTCCTTCATCGCCTTGAACGCGCTGAGCTGGGACAGGGGAACGACGACCACGGGGTACTCCGATTCGCTGCGAGAAACGGCGACAGCGAAACGTCGTCGACTCTCTTCTTAAAATAGAACGACCGTTCTATTTATTGAATGAAATGTTAGCCACGGGGGTTGCGCACCGACATAGGAATGAACCCGCACTTCGCCCCAAGCGGGTGCAATCGTGGCTTCAACTTGGGGGTTCTTCCCCAAAGCCGGTGAAGGGTAAACACGGCTTTTCAGAAGAGCGGGGAGCGCGCGGCTCACCGGGCGTCAGCCAGCTTGCCGATGCGCGCACGTGCCTCGTCGCGGTGCATGTGCGCCGGCGACGGACGATGCGCGGGCGGGGCCGTCCGGCAGGATCGCGTCGCGCTGCGCGCGCCTGCGAATGGTGCTGCGAACGACCGTGCGAAAAAGAGACAGCCGGACGCCTCAGCCGACCGGCTTGCGGCTGTTGCCGCGCGCGCTCTCGGCCGGATGCTTCGCCGCGTTCAGCGCGATCTTGCGATCGGCGGCCGCCAGCAGGTCGATACCCAGCTGGTCGGCCAGCTGGATCAGGTACAGCAGCACGTCGGCCGCCTCGAGCGCGATTTCCGCGCGTTGCTCGTCGTCCGGCGCGCGGCTCTGTTCCTCGGTCATCCACTGGAAATGTTCCAGCAGTTCGGCGGCCTCCACCGACAGCGCGCAGGCGAGGTTCTTCGGCGAATGGAACTGGCCCCAGCCGCGCGCGAGGGCGAAGGCGCGCAGGCGGTCGCGCAGGGCGTCAAGGTCAAGATCGGCGTTCATGCGGCAAAGCATAGCGTCAACCGACGCCTCGGTCGGCTCAGGGCGTCAGTGCGCGCCAGGCCGCCGTGGCGAAGCGCTGCGCGTGGCTCTCGGGCGTGGCCTGGCGGCGGCCGGCGAGCCAGCCGCGGGCGTAGAACTCGGTGGCGCCCAGCACCAGCGACGGAATCAGATCCGGCGACAACGGCAGGATGCGGCCGGCCGCGGCTTCCCGCGCGAGCAGTTCGTCGATCGGGCCGTAGCGTGCCCGCAGGCGCTGCTGCAACTCGGTCGCGTGCGGCCCTTGCGCCACCGAATCGAGCGCCAGGAACACGAAGCGGGCGCATTCGGGCTGCGCGGTGATCCAGGCCGTGTAGCACCCGATCAGGGCCTCGATCACGGCCTGGGCGTCGGTCAGGCCCTCGATGTGCTCGGCGATCGCGCGGCTCTGGTCGTCCAGCGCGACGAAGAACAGCGCGGCGACCACGCCTTCCTTGTTCTTGAAGTGGTGGTAGATCGTGCCCACGCTCTGGCCGCAGGCCTTGCGCAGGTCGTCGATCGTCGTCGCCTCGACGCCGTTGGCATTGAACAGCGTCAACGCGTGGCGCAGCACGCTGCGCCGGCTGTCCTGCCGCGCCTCGGGAAGCGCGCGCTCGAACAATCGGTCGGCGGCCGCCGCCTGTTGAGCCGACAGATTCTTTCGTGCCATGCGTGTACTTTAGCCGAAAATAATTCTAGAATAACATTCTAGAGATTGACTTCTACTTCTTCGAGGCGGCACCGGAAGGTGTGCTTCGAAGCGCGCCGGTCGACCGACTGCACCAAGGACGCCGTGATCGAGACCCGTTCCCAAGCCCGCCCCGAAAGCCGCTACGCCACCATCAACGCGCTGGGCGTGCTGGACAATCCCAACCTGCCGCTTTCGCCAGAGGTCGACGAGGTCGACGAGGCCGATGCGGCGGATGTCGACGCGCTGGGCTACATCAGCGGCACGCGCGGCGTCGACGCGCGCGCGCTGGCCGATGCCCGCAGCGCCGGCCTGTCGGCGGTCAACATCACGCTGGGCCACGTCGCGGGCAGCGGCGACGCGTTCTGCGAGACCGTGCGCGACATCACCGGCTGGAACGCCTTCGTCGCCGACCGCCCGGACGCGCTGCGCCGCGTGCTGGGCGTGGCCGACATCGCCGCCGCTGCCGATGCCGGCCAGGTCGGCGTGATCGTCGGCTTCCAGAACACCGAGATGCTGGGCCGCGAGCTCGATCGCGTGCGCCTGTTCGCCAAGATGGGCGTGCGCGTGATCCAGCTCACGTACAACGGCCGCAACGCGGTCGGCGACGGCGCCACGGTGCCGGACGACCAGGGCCTGACGCGCTTCGGCGCGGAGGTCGTGGAGCGGCTGCAGGCCGAAGGCGTGCTGGTCGACCTGAGCCACAGCAGCGAGAAGACCTGCCTGGACGCGCTCGCGCTCGCGCAGCGGCCGCTGGCGATCACGCACTCGGCATGTCGCGCCGTGGCCGACCATCCGCGCAACAAGACCGACGCCGAACTGCGCCTGCTGGCCGAGCGCGGCGGCGTCATCGGGCTGTACTTCATGCCGTACCTGCGCCTGGCCGGCCAGCCGATGGCCTCCGACCTGATCGCGCACCTGGAGCACGCGATCGCCGTCTGCGGCGAGGATCACGTCGGCCTGGGTACCGACGGTGGCACCACCGCGCACGACGACATGACGGCCTATCGACGCCGGCTCGAGGACGAGGTCGCGCAGCGCCGCGCGCTCGGCATCGGCGCGCCGGGCGAGACCGCCGACGTCGCCACCTTCCTGCCCGACCTGTGCGGGCCGACGCAGTTCCAGCGCCTGGCCGACCTGCTCGACGCGCGCGGACACTCCGAGGCGCGCATCGAGAAGATCCTGGGCGGCAACTTCCGCCGCCTGATGGCCGACGCCTGGGCCCACTCCTGAAACGCGAGGACACGGCATGTCTCTTCCTTTTCTGCGCCACCTTCTCGCGAGCCTCGCGGCGCTGTGCCTGATCGTCGGCGGCGCGCCCGCGCTCGCGCATGACGACGACGTGCGCATCCACGGGGTGGCCGTCGGCACGCAGAAGCTGCAGTCGCTGCCGGGCGGCGCGATGCAGGCCGACTACGGCTTCAGCGAGCGCGGCCGCGGCGACCGGATCCACGCGCGCTGGACGCTGGACGCGAACGGCCTGCCGGCCACCTACGACGCCGAAGGCAACGACTACTGGAAGGTTCCGCTCAAGGAGCACTTCGACGTCGCCGCAGGCAAGGCGAGCTGGAAGAACCGCATCGAGGACGGCTCCGCCGCATGGAACGCGCCCGGCGCGTTCTACCTGCCGGCCAACGCGCCGCCCGAGTTCATGGGCGTGCTGGCGCGCGCGCTGCTGAAGGCGCCGGGCCAGCGATTGAAGCTGCTGCCCGCGGGCGAGGCCTGGCTCGAGCGCGGCACGCATCTGGCGGCTGGCGCGCATACCCTGACCCTGTATCGAATCGGCGGCATCGAGTTCACGCCGGTGCCGGTGTGGCTGGACGAGAAGGGCGCCACTGCGGCCGTCATCGACGACTGGTTCGAGGTGCTGAGCGATCCGCTCAAGCCGCTGCTGCCGAAGCTGCAGGCCGCGCAGGACGCCGCCGACCAGGCCTGGAGCGCCGACGTCGCCAGGCGCCTGACGCACAAGCCGGCGGGCGCGCTGATGATCCGCCACGCACGGCTGTTCGATCCGCGCGACCTCAGCGTGCGCGACGACATGCGCGTGCTGGTGCGCGGCGAGCATGTCGTGCGCGTCGACCCGGACGACGCCAGCGCAGCGCCGCCGGACACCGAGGTGATCGACGCCGCCGGCCGCTTCCTGATGCCGGGCCTGTGGGACGTGCACCAGCACTTCGCGGGCGTCGACGGCACCTTCGACCTGATCGCCGGCGTCACCAGCGCGCGCGACATGGCCAACGACAACGAACCGCTGCTCGCGCGCGTCAAGCGCTTCGACAACGGCACCGAACTCGGTCCGCGCATGGTGCTGGCCGGCATCGTCGAAGGCACCGGCCCGCTCGCCGGCCCGACGCCCGTGCGCATCGAGAACCTCGCGCAGGCGCAGGCCGCGGTCGACTGGTACGCCAGCCACGGCTACGAGCAGATCAAGATCTATTCGTCGTTCCCGCCGCCGCTGGTCGGACCCATCGCCGACATGGCCCACGCGCGCGGCCTGCGCGTCAGCGGCCACGTGCCGGCGTTCATGCTGGCGCACCAGTTCATCGAGGCCGGCGCCGACGAGATCCAGCACCTGAACTTCATCGTGCTGAATTTCTTCCCCGACGTGAAGGACACTCGCAGCAAGGATCGCTACACGATCACCGCCGACAAGCTGCAGGAGCTCAGGCTCGACTCGCCCGAGTTCGCCGACTTCATGACGCTGCTCAGGCGGCATCACACGGTGCTGGATCCGACGGTGTCCGTGTTCCAGGATCTCTACTCCGGCGCGCCCGGCCAGTGCGCGCACAGCCTGTGCGCGATGATCGATCGCTTCCCGCCGATCACGCGACGCCGCCTGCTGTCCGGCGCCGTGGCCGTGCCGCCCGGCAAGGAGGCGGTCTACGCGCAGGCGCTGCCCAAGCTGCAGCAACTGCTCAGGACGCTCTACGACGGCGGCGTGAGCATCATGGCCGGCACCGATTCGTTCGCCGGCTACACGCTGCACAACGAGCTCGAGCTCTACGTGCAGGCCGGCATCCCGGCGCCCGAAGTGCTGCGCATCGCCACGCTGGTGCCGGCGCAGGTGCTGGGCGTCGCCGGCCCGAGCCAGCGCGGCTTCATCGCGCCGGGGCGGCAGGCCGACATGGTGCTGATCGACGGCGACCCGTCGAAGAACATCGGCGACATTCGCCACGTGTGGCGCACGATCAAGGGCGGACAGGTCTACGATCCGAAGGCTCTTGAACAAGCGATGGGGATGAGCCAATGAGCGAGATCGAGCGATTCAACAGCGGACGCGTGCTGCCGCGCGCGGTGCCGTTTTCCGAAGGCACGGCCATCGGCGGCCTGGTCTTCCTGTCGGGCCAACTCGGCAACGTGCCGGGCACGATGACGCTGGTCGAAGGCGGCATCGCGGCCGAGACGCGTCAGGCGCTGACCAACATCCGGACTGTGCTCGAGGGCCGGGGCCTGGGGCTGGAGAACCTGCTGCGCTGCACCGTGATGCTGGCCGACATCGCCGAATGGCCGGCCTTCAACGCCGTCTACAGCGAGTTCTTCACCGACCTGCCGATGCCCGCGCGCAGCGCGTTCGGCTGCGGCGGGTTGGCGCTGGGCGCGCGCGTCGAGATCGAGTGCACGGCAGCGCGCTGAGGTCGCCTCGCGCCTGACCCGCGCGTTCCGTTGCGTCGCATTGCGCAACCAGAAAGCAAAAAGCCCAACCTGTTGGCTGGGCTTGACGCTTTTTCTTCGCAGAGGAATGGCTCCCCGACCTGGGCTCGAACCAGGGACCTACGGATTAACAGTCCGGCGCTCTACCAACTGAGCTATCGGGGAACTGCGAAGCCTCTCAGTATAGCCAGTTTTTTCGAAACGTCAAAACTTTGCGTCGAGCGATGCGTGGAAAGTACGCGGCTCGAGGGGGAAAAGATACGCGTGATCGTATTGGTACGGGGCCTCGCGCCAGGCGCGGCGGTCGAACACGTTGTCCACGCCCGCACGCCACACCAGCGTGGTGGCGCCGGCCGACTGCGTGTAGCGCGCGCCGAGGTCATAGCGCGTCCAGCCGGGGATCTGCGCGGAGTCGTCCGGGAAGACCTCGCGCTGGCCTTCGTAGGCCATGTTCGCGAGCACGCTCAGGCCCGGCACGGGCGCGATGGCGTAGTCGGCCAGCAGCTTGAGCGCGCTGTTCGGAACGTTCGTGGGAATCGGGCCGACGGTCGGATCGGCGGAGCCCTCGCGACGCACGTGCTGCAGCATCGCGCTCGCGCGCAGCGTCAGCGCGCCCACGCGCGTCTGCGCCTCGCCCTCGAGCCCGCGCGAGCGCACGATGCCGTCGCGCAGGTGCAGCAGCGGGTTGGCGGGGCTGGCGTCCTGGGTCGGATCGACGGCGACGTCGGTGAATTGCGGCTGCTCGACGTCGTATGCGGTCAGGCCCCATTGGTCCGCGCCGACCGCATGCTTCCAGCCGGTCTCCCATTGACGGCTCAGCGTCGAGGGCTGCACCTGGCCCGGGTTCTTGTAGATCGCCAGGTTGGGCGTGACGTTGCTCTCGACGCCTTCGCCCCAGCTCAGGTAGACCATGTCGTGCTCGGTCAACTGGCGGCTGACCGCGATCCAGGGCGTCGTGAACGACTGGCGATAGTCGGTGTCGGCGGTCGGGTCGCCGGAAGCAGTCTCCGTCGTCTGGCGATGCAGCCGCGTGTAGCGCACGCCGCCCCAGGCGGACCAGTCGTTGCCGATCTGCACGGTGTCGCGCAGGTAGAACTCGGTACTGCGCTCGGTGCGGTTCGTGTTGGGCACGTCCGGCGTCGGTTGGGGGGGCACGAAAGTCTGGCCGTCGATCGTGCCGGTGCCGGCGATGTTGTAGGCCTCGTCGTTGAAGCGGCCCGTGAACATGGTCTCGAGCACGCCTGCGGTGGCCGCGTGGCGTAGCGGACCGGTCGCGAACTTGCCGTCCACCGAGACGTCGAGGTCGCGCGTCTGGCGCCGCTCGTCGTCGCTGCGGTAGTCCCAGATCGAGTACTGGCCGTTCGGGCCGAAGGTGTTGCAGTAGTTGCCGCACTCGGTGCCGTCCGCGTTGTACAGGCCGTATGCGAAGGCGAGGTGGTCGTTGCTGACGAGACGCTGCTGCAGCGCCTGCACCTTCACCTGCCAGTCGCGCGCGAGCGCCTGCGTGAAGCGCAGCGACATCGTGTTGCCCTGCAGGACGACGGGCAGCGACCAGGGCTGGTCGTTGAGGTTGATGTGCGGATCGATCGTGTGCGGATCGGGCACGACGCCGGCGAAGGTGCTGAACGCGGGCACGCTGGGCTGCGACTGCAGGCTGTGCTCGAATTCGAGCTCCAGCAGGCTGCCCTCGGCGATGCGCCAGTCGGTGCCGAGCGAGGCCGTCGAACGATGGCCCTTGTCGTCGCGGTAGTTCGGGTCGAGCCGGGTCGCCGAGAGATTCAGGCGCGCGCCGAACTGGCGCTGGTCGCCGAAGCGCTGGCTCAAGTCGGCCGCGACGCCATACGTGCCGTTCTGCGACCACAGCAGCGAGGCGCTGCGCAGGTCGACGTCGGGCCGCTTGACGACCAGGTTGACGATGCCGCCTGGCGCGCTCGTGCCGGCCTGCATGCCGCTGAGGCCCTTGAGCACCTCGACGTCGGACTTGTTCTCCAGCGGCAGCGAGGTCTCTGCGTTGATCGGCAGCCCGTCGCGGCGGAAATTCTGCTGGTTGTCGACCTGGAAGCCGCGCACTGTGAACGTCGTCCAGTAGCCGACCGCGTTGTACGAGTCGGTGATGCTGGCGTCGATGCGCGTGAGGTCGGACAGCGACGTGGCGCCGATGTCGGCCAGCGTCTTGGGGTCGATCACGTCGGCCTGGATCGGCGTGCGCGACAGCGGCTGGTTGAAGCCGGTGACGCCGGCGCTGTCGGCCGTGCTGTGCGCGGTGATCTGCACGTTCTGCACGGGCGGCGCGTCGTCGGCGCGCGCAGCGCCCGCGAGCGCGAGAACCGCCGCGGCGAGCGGCGTGAGGGTGGAGCGGCAACGTTGGATGTAAGCCATCGAGCTCTTTCAAAGCGATGGCAGGGGAACGGAGTCGGGATCGGGGACGCGAGTGGTCCCAGCAGTGCGACCGCTTCCCTGCGCGAGGATTACCTCGGGTCGGCGGCTCCTGCCGTCGACCTGGCCGTTCGTGCCGGAGCACTCGCGACCGATCAGGTTCAAAGGGACTTTCTCAGCCAGCCTCTCGGCCAGCACCCCTAGCGAAACTCACCGCGGAACTGCGGCAAGCAGGTTGGATTGTGCCGCAAACGCGGCCGATGCACGAGTCAGACGCCCAGCAGCTTGTGGATGCGGGGGCTGCTCGTGGTGTATTCGAGCGGCCCGTCGTCGCCCGGAATCAGGTGCCCCGCGACGCCCGCGGCGGCCAGCGTGGCCTCGTGGAAGGCCGACAGGATCAGCCGCTGCTTGCCCGGGTAGTGCACGACGTCGCCGATCGCGAACAGGCCCGGCACGCTGGTCTGGAACTTGGCCGTTTCCACCTGCACCTGCCGGCGTTCGAGCGCAAGGCCCCAGTCGGCCAACGGGCCCAGCTTGGGCGACAGGCCTTGCAGCACGACGACGGTGTCCGCCGGCAGCGAGACCGTCGCGCCGGTGGCATCGAGCAGCGTCAGCGCGGCCAGGCGATCGCCGTCGACCTGCAGGCCGGTAGGCTGGCCCGCGACGAAGTGCAGCGCGCCGGCGCTGCACGCGCTGCGGAACGCGGCGACGGTGTCGTCCTCGGCGTCGAACGTGTCGCGGCGGTGGATCAGGGTCACGCGCGCGGGCGCGTCGGGCGCGTGACGCGCGACCGCCTCGCACAGGCGCGTGGCGAACGCGAGCGCCTGTTCGGTGGCGCCCGACACGAGCACCTGCTTGCCGGCGAGTGCGGCTGCAGGAACGAGGTCGGCCCGATGGAACAGTTGTCGGCCCTCGAACGCGTCCAGGCCCGCGACCTTGAGCGTGCGCGGCACGAAGGCGCCGACGCCCGCGGCCAGCACGATGGCGCCGCAGTCGAAGTGCAGTCCGGCGCGCGTGCGCACGTCGAAGCGGCCGTCGTCGCCGCGCGCGATGTGGCTCACCAACTGGTCGAAGTGGAACGTCGTCGCGAACGGCCTGATCTGTTCGAGCAGCCGGTCGGTCAGCTCGCGTCCCGTGCAGGCGGGCAGCGCCGGGATGTCGTAGATCGGCTTGTCGCCGTAGAGCTCGACGCACTGACCGCCCGCGAAGGGCAGGGCGTCGACGACGTGTGCGGAGATCTCGCGCAGGCCCAGCTCGAAGACCTGGAACAGGCCCGCGGGGCCCGCGCCGATGATCAGCGCGTCGGTCTTGACGATGTCGGCCATCGCAGGGCGTCGAGCCGGCGAACGATCACTTGATCAGTTCGCCGATCTTGTCCTTCTTGTCTTTCCACTCGTCGGCGTCCGGCAGCGCGGCCTTGCGCTTGGTGATGCTGGGCCAGTTCTTGGCCAGGTCGGCGTTGATCTTGATGAACACGAGCTGGTCGGCCGGCACGTCTTCCTCGGGCAGGATCGCGTTGACCGGGCACTCGGGGATGCACACCGCGCAGTCGATGCACTCGTCCGGATCGATCGCCAGGAAGTTCGGGCCTTCGCGGAAGCAGTCGACGGGGCACACGTCCACGCAATCGGTGTACTTGCAACGGATACAGGCTTCGGTAACGACGTGGGTCATGGCAACGGGTGCGTGGCGAAAGGCTGGAGCAGCCGGGATTCTAAGGCTTGGAGGCCGCGGGCAACGACGGCAGGGGGATGGCGTCGGCCGTGGGCGACGGCGCAGCGGACACGGCCGTCGCTCCTGCGGAGGATGATGCGGCTGTCGCCGCCATCGCGCCAATGCCCACGATGACCACGGTTGGCCGTCCGCCGTGCAGCACGACGGCCTCGGGCAGCGTGTCGACGCGGTGGTCGCTGCCGTGCTGGTCGGGCCAGCCGGCGCGCGACACGACCGCGACGGGTGTCTCGGGCGGCCAGCCGGCACCGATGAGGCGACGCGACAGCGCGGCCAGCTGGCGGCCGGCCATGTAGAAGACCTCGGTGTCGGCGCCGCGCGTCGCGACGAGCTGGCCCGCGCGCGTCATCGCGGTGCTCAGCGCGACGCTGCGGCCCGAGCCGCGGCGCGTCAGCGGGCGCTTCAGGTCGGCGGCGGCGGCGATCGCGGCCGTCACGCCGGGCACGACCTCGCAGGCGATGCCGGCCTCGGCCAGCGCCTCCAGCTCCTCGTCGAGGCGTCCGAACACACTGGGATCGCCGCCCTTGAGCCGCACGACGTTTCCACCGGCGCGCGCGTGTTGCACCAGCAGCGCGTTGATGCGCGTCTGCGCGGTCGAGTCGCAGAAGCCGCGCTTGCCGACGTCGATCCACTCGGCCTGCGGCGCCATCTCGCGCAGCGCCGGGTCGATCAGCGCGTCGTGCAGCACCACGCTCGCGTCGGCCAGCGCGCGCGCGCCGCGCAGCGTGATCAGGTCGGCGGATCCGGGGCCGGCGCCCACGATGGTCACTCGGGTCATGGTGTGAGACGGTAGTGCAGCAGGCGCGCGCCTGCAAGCAGCAAGAAGGGGCCGGGCGACGCGACGACGCGCGCCGGACTCAGGCGGCGACGACGTCGGCGGTCTTGGTGGCGTGCAGGCCGCATTCCTTCGCGGCCTCGTCTTCCCACCACCAGCGGCCGGCGCGGAAGTCCTCGCCGACGGCGATCGCGCGCGTGCAGGGCGCGCAACCGATGCTGGGCATGAACTCGTCGTGCAGCGGGTTGTACGGCACGTCGTGCGACGCGATGTAGTGCCAGACGTCGTTCCACGTCCAGTCGGCCAGCGGATTGACCTTGGTGCGGCCGTTGGCCTCGGTCTCGACGAACGGCACCGTGCCGCGGTTGTTCGACTGCTCGCGGCGCAGGCCGGTGACCCACGCGCTGCGGCCTTCGAGCATGCGGCCCAGCGGCTCCATCTTGCGCACGCCGCAGCAGGCCTTGCGCAGCTCGAGGCTCTTGTACATCGCGTCTTCGCCATTGCTGCGCACGAAGTGGACGACCTGCTCCTCGCGCGGCCGATACACCTCCACCGGAAGCTCGTAGCGCTGCTCGATGCGAGGGATCAGCGCCGAGGTCTGCGGATGGAGCTTGCCGGTCTCGAGCGTGCCGATCGCGATGCCCAGGCCGAGCCGGGCGATGAGGTCGGTGACGACCATGTCTTCCGCGCCGAGGCTCGTGGCCTGCACGATCTTGCCGCGATGATCCTGCGCGGCGGCGCGCAGCAGCTCGATCGTGGCGTCGAGCTTGGCCGCGAAGTCGGCGCTGGGGTGCGCGTACAACGCGATGGCCGACGCCTTGGCCGGCGCCTGCAGCGACGAGAAGTTGGAGATCTCGGAAACGCTCATGTCAGGCTGCCTCGCGCGCGAAATGCGGCTTCGGTTGCAGGACGTCGCCCTGGTAGTGGCCGGCCGGGAAGAAGCCCAGCGCGCGTTCGGCCGAAGCCTGGCGCTCGCCCTCGCGCAACACCACGGCGTCGAAGCCCGAGCGTTGCAAGAGCGGCATCATGTCGACCACGACTTCGCCGGTGGCGCGGATCTGTCCCGCGTAACGCAGGCGCGCGCGCAGGACGTGTGCCTGCGAGTAGGCGCGGCCGTCGACCCATTTCGGGAACTCGAGGGCGATCAGCGCGATGCGCGGCAGGTCGGCGGCGAGATCCTCGACGTCGGCGGTGTTGGGCAGCAGCACGCCGACCGGCACGTCGGCGCACCAGGCGTCGCGCACGGCCTCCCACTGCGCGAGCGTCAGCAGGCGATGCGGCGTCGGACCGGCGATCTCGGAGTCGGGCAGCAGGAGCCAGGCGTCGGTGTGCTTGTCGATGAATCTCATGGTGTCTTGCTCCGGGTCAGGCGGCGACGGCCGTTTCGCGACGCACGGCGTCGGTGGCCTGGCGGAACGGCGCGATGCCGATACGGCGTGCGGTATCCACGAAGCGCTCGTTGGCGGCGCGCTGGGCGCGGAAGGTGTCGATCAGCGCCTGGATCACGCCGGGCACCTCTTCGGCCGCGAACGACGGGCCGATGACCTTGGCCGGCACCGAGGCGCCGCTGAGCGTGCTGCCGTCGGAGCCGCCGACGCTGACCTGGTACCACTCGGCCCCGTCCTTGTCGATGCCGAGGATGCCGATGTGGCCCGTGTGGTGGTGGCCGCAGGAGTTCATGCAGCCGCTGATGTGCAGGTCGATGTCGCCGAGGTCGAGCAGGGCGTCGAGGTCGTCGAACTGCTCGGTGATGGCGGCCGCGATCGGGATCGAGCGGGCGTTGGCCAGCGCGCAAAGGTCGCCGCCGGGGCAGGCGATCATGTCGGTCAGCAGGCCGATGTTGGGCGTGGCGAAGCCGGCTTCCTGCGCGGCGTGCCAGACGGCGCGCAGGTCGGCTTCGCGCACCCACGGCAGGATCAGGTTCTGGTCATGCGACACGCGCAACTCGCCCAGCGAGTAGCGGTCGGACATCGTCGCCGCCGTCTCCATCTGCGCCGAGGTGACGTCGCCGGGCGGCAGTCCCGGGCGCTTCAGCGACAGCGTGACGGCGCGATAGCCCTCGACCTGGTGCGCGTGCACGTTGCGGTCCAGCCAGCGCAGGAACGGTACGGGCGCGGTGCCGGTGCGGTTCGGGTCGAACCCGCCGATGGCCGGGCGCACCTTCTCGGGACGCGTGAAGAAAGCGGCCACGCGGTCGAACTCGGCCTGCGGGATGATGTGCGCCGTGCCGCCGACGTCGTCGGACAGGATCTTGCGGAACTCCTCGTTGACCTGGTCGAAGAACTTCTGGCCCTCCGCCTTCACGAGGATCTTGATGCGCGCCTTGTACGCGTTGTCGCGGCGGCCGAAGCGGTTGTACACGCGCACGATCGCCTCGATGTAGACCAGGATCTGGTTCCAGGGCAGGAACTCGGTGGCGACCGAGCCGATGATGGGCGTGCGCCCCATGCCGCCGCCGACCAGCACCTTGAAGCCGATGTCGCCGGCCTCGTTCTTGCGCAGTTGCAGGCCGATGTCATGCCAGGCGATCGCGGCGCGGTCTTCCACCGAGCCGCTCACGGCGATCTTGAACTTTCGCGGCAAGAAGGCGAATTCTGGCTGCAACGTGCTCCATTGGCGCAGCAACTCGCAGTAAGGGCGCGGATCGACGATCTCGTCCGGCGCGATGCCGGCGAAGACGTCGGAGGTGATGTTGCGGATGCAGTTGCCCGAGGTCTGGATGCCGTGCATGTCGACATCGGCGAGCAAGTCCATCGCATCCGCCGATTTCTCGATCGGAATCCAGTTGAACTGCGCGTTCTGGCGCGTCGTGAAGTGCAGGAAGTCGCGGTCGAGTTCCTGGGCCATGCGGCCTAGCTGGCGCAGCTGGCGGCTGGCCAGTTCGCCGTACGGAATCGCGACGCGCAGCATCGGGGCGTGGCGCTGGATGTACCAGCCGTTCTGCAGGCGCAGCGGACGGAACTCGTCGTCGCCCAGCTCGCCCGCCAGGTTGCGCTCCAGCTGGTCACGGAACTGCGCGGCGCGGGCGCGTACAAACTGGCGGTCGAATTCGGTGTACTGATACATCGTTGTCTTCTCGTTGCTCGGCCGGAGCTGCTCGCTCCAACCCTATTGAAGAGACAATGTAGTCAAGCCGCTTCATAACTGGAACTACACTTTTTCTATGGAATCATGCTTGTGAGGAATATGCGTATGCGCTTTCCGACGTTGGCCGGGCACGGCAGGATCTCGACCATGGCGTTGGTCCTCGTCGGATCGGCGCTCCTGGCCGCCTGCGGCGCGACGATGCCGACGCGGCCCGACACGACGCCCGTGGCGGTCTGCGCGCCCGCCTCGGCGCCGGCCGTCGCCGAAATCGTCGCGCCACCTCCCAAGCCGATGCGCCCGCCGCGCGTCGCCCTGGCGCTCGGCGGCGGCGCCGCGCGCGGCTTCGCGCACATTGGCGTGATCGAGGTGCTGGAAGAAAATGGCATCCATCCGGACATCGTCACCGGCACCTCGGCTGGCAGCCTCGTGGCCGCGCTGTACGCCTCGGGCCACACCGGCAAGGAGCTCGAGGCCATCGCCATCAACATGGACGAGTCCGCGTTGACCGACTGGTCGTTCCCCGGCCGCGGCCTGATCCGCGGCGAGGCGCTGGCGCACTACGTGCGGGAAGCCACCGGCAACAAGCCGCTCGAGCAGATGAAGATCCCGCTGGGCATCGTCGCGACCGACTTGGACAGCGGCAAGCCCATCCTGTTCCGCCGCGGCGATGTCGGCACCGCGGTGCGCGCCTCCAGCGCGGTGCCGGCGGTGTTCCAGCCCGTGAAGCTCGGCACCCACGAGTACGTCGACGGCGGCCTGACGTCGCCGGTGCCGGTGCGCGCGGCGCGCGACATGGGCGCCGACGTCATCATCGCGGTCGACATCTCGCAGCTGCCCGACGGCGGCGACACCAGCAACGCGCTGCACATGCTGCTGCAGACCTTCTCGATCATGAGCCGCAGCATCAACGAGCTGGAGCTGAAGGAAGCAGAGATCGCGCTGCATCCGCGCCTCGTGGGCGTGGCCGGTACGGACTTCACGGTCCGCAAGAAGAACATCGAGGCCGGCCGCGAGGCCGCGCTGGCGATGCTGCCGCAGATCAAGGCGAAGGTGGCGATGCAGGTGCCAGTGGTGCGCTGAACGCGCTCGCCGTCAGGCCGGATGGACGCCGGCCAGCGTCAACAGCAGGCCAGCCAGCGCGGCGCCCAGCACCACCGGGATCACGCCGCGCTTCCAGCGGAACAGCGCCAGCGCGGCGACGCAGCCGATCAGCAGCGACCACGCGTCGAACGCGCCGCGCGGGCCGCGCGGCCACAGCACGCGGAGCGCGAAGAACACCGCCAGGTTGGCGATGACGCCGACGACGGCCGCCGTGACGGCGGTCAGTGGCGCCGTCAGCTTCGGATTGCCATGGCTAGCCTCGATGAACGGGCCGCCCGCCAGGATGAAGAAGAACGACGGCAGGAACGTGAAGAACGTGACGACCACCGCGGCTGCGACGCCGGCCAGCACCAGGGCATCGGGGCCGAAGATCGCGTGGGTCCAGCCGCCCACGAAGCCGACGAAGGCCACCACCATGATCAGCGGGCCCGGCGTCGTCTCGCCCAACGCCAGGCCGTCCATCATCTGGGCCGCCGTGAGCCAGTGGTAGTGGTCGACGCCGCCCTGGTTGACGTAGGGCAGCACCGCGTAGGCCCCGCCGAAGGTCAGCAGCGCGGCCTTGGTGAAGAACCAGGCCATCTGCGTCAACGTGCCGTGCCAGCCGAACACGGCCGCCAGTGCGCCGATCGCCGACGACCAGAGCGCGGCGAAGAAGGCGACCACCCTGGACAACCGCGCCCAGGTGAACAAGGCATGCGTCGGCGTGGCGCTGTCGTCGCCGATGAGTGCAGGGGTCGCGTTGTCGCTCGTCTGCGCGGCGTGTGCGCCGGCCGCCTTGAATCGTGCCGGCGCGATCCTGCCCCCGACGGCGCCCACGACGGCGGCGCCGATCACGATCAACGGGAAAGGCAGCTGCAGCCAGAAGATGGCGACGAACGCGGCGGCCGCGATGCCCCATAGCCAGGCGTTCGCCAGCGTCCGCGAACCGACGCGCCAGGCGGCATGCACGACCAGTGCCGTCACCGCCGGCTTGATGCCATGGAACAGGCCGGCGATCGCGCCGAGGTGGCCGAAGGCCATGTAGATCCACGACAGTCCGACCAGGATGAACAGCGAGGGCAGCACGAACAGGCCGCCGGCCACCAGGCCGCCGATCGTGCGGTGCATCAGCCAGCCGATGTAGGTCGCCAACTGCTGCGCTTCCGGGCCCGGCAGCAGCATGCAGTAGTTGAGCGCGTGCAGGAAGCGGCTTTCCGAGATCCAGCGGCGGCGCTCGACGAGTTCCTCGTGCATCAACGCGATCTGCCCCGCCGGCCCGCCGAAGCTGACGAAGCCGAGCCGCAGCCAGAAGGCGAACGCTTCACGACGCGTGGGCATCGAATCGGCGTCGCGGTCAGCCGCCACGGCGCAGGCCATCGTCGACGACCACTCCGCCGTCTTCCTTGGTGTACGGCGGCAGCTTGCCCACCGGCAGCAACTCGAGCACGACCTCCGACGGGCGGCACAGCTGGGTGCCCAAGGGCGTGACCACGAGCGGGCGGTTCATCAGGACGGGATGCAGGACGATGAAGTCCAGCAACTGCTCGTCCGTCCAGGCCGGGTCGCCCAGGCCCAGCTCGGCGTAGGGTGTGCCTTTCTCGCGCAGCAGCGCGCGCACCGGTTGTCCGGTGGCGGCGACCAGTTCGCGCAGCTCGTTCCTGGACGGCGGTGTCTTCAGGTATTCGACGATCGTGGGTTCGATGCCAGCATGGCGGATCAACGCCAGCACGTTGCGCGACGTGCCGCACGCCGGGTTGTGGAAGATCGTGATGTCAGCCATTCGAGGTCGGCGTGCTGCCGATGAGAGATGCGTGCGTGACGGGAGTGAGCCAGCGGTCGACGGCGAATGCGCAGGCGGCGCCGACGAGTTCCGCGACGATGAATGCCGGCGCGCTCGCGGGCGCGATGCCGGCGAACGTGTCGCTCAGCATCCGGCCGAAGACCGCGGCCGGATTGGCGAACGACGTGGACGCCGTGAACCAGTAGGCGGCGCCGATGTAGGCCGCGACCATCGCGGCGACGCGTTGGGCGGGCGCGCGCAGGATGACCAGCAGCAGGCCGAAGGTGGCGACGCCTTCGGCGATCCATTGTCCCCGGCCCGAGCGCAGCTTGTGTGACAACTGCAGGACGCTCATGTCGAACATCGCATGCGCCAGCCAGGCGCCCAGCGCGGCGCCGAGGAGCTGTGCCGCGATGTAGGGCGCCAGCTGGCCGCGCGGCAGCGTTCCGCGGACGGCCATCGCCAGCGAGACGGCCGGGTTGAAGTGCGCGCCGGAGATCGGGCCGAATACCTCTATCAGGACGTAGAGACCGCCGACGGTCGCCAGCGAGTTCGCCAGCAACGCGAGGCCGGCGCTGCCGCCCGCCAGGCGCTCGCCCATGATGCCCGAGCCGATGACGACCGCGAGAACAAGCGCGGTGCCCAGGCACTCGGCGGACAGCTTGCGCAGCACCGTGGCATCCTCAGCAGCAGGATGACGGAGCGGCGACTGCCGGCACGCCGCGGGGCGTGTCGATGGCGCACGGGGCGCCGGCGCAGCAGTTCTCGGTGAGGTATCCGATGACGCTGTCCATCCGCTCGTACGCCGCGCGGTAGACGACGTTGCGACCCGCCCGTTCGTTGACGACGAGCCCCGCGGCGACGAGATCCTTGAGATGGGTCGCCAGCGTGCTCTGCTTCAACTCGGGCTGCACCCGCGTCGCGAGCTCGGTGGGGGTCGTGCCCGCAGGCCCGACCTGCACGAGCGCACGAAAGACGTCGAGCCGCACGGGGTGGGCCAGCGCGGTCAGGGCGGCGAGCGCAGCGGATTTGTCGAATGATTGCATCGAAATATCGGGAAAACTCGATATTATTAGTTCACGGTGGTGTCGGGTGTCAAGAGGCGGGCATGAAAAAACCCGGCCTGGGCCGGGTTTCTCTTTGCGGCACCGCGAGCGGTGCCGTCACGTTCCGAAGATCAGACCGCGGTCTTCTTGGCAGCCTTGGCGGTGGTCTGCGTGGCCTTGACGGCGGTGTTCGTCAGCGTCTGGAAGTTGGCTTCGGCGACGTCGGCGGCCTGCTTGGTGGCTTTCTGCACGCTTTCCATGGCGTTGGTGGCGGCGGCGATGGCCGACTTCACCAGGGCAGCGGCGGACTCGGTGCCGGCCGGGGCGTTCTTGACGGCGCTGTCGACGGCGCCGGCGAACTTGGCCTGGGCGGACGCGACCTGGGCTTCGGCGACCTTGGACACTTCGGCGTTGGTGGACGCGGCGATGTCGTACAGGTGGCGGCCGTAGGCGGCGGCCTTCTCGGCGGCGGGTTGCAGCAGGCCGGCTTGCAGGGCGAGCAGTTCCTGGGCATCCTTGACGCCGAGGCTGGCGGTGGCCGTGGCTTGCACTTCGGTCAGCGAGGCCTTGGCGACTTGCAGGTTCAGTTCGACAAGCTTCTCGACGCCTTCGAAGGCCTTGTTGGTCAGGTCGAACAGCGTTTCGAGGTTGGCCTTCTGGGCGGCGACGAGTTGTTCAGCGGTCAGCATGGGTAGGATCTCCTGGGTTTCGTAGTGGGGAAACTGAGGTTGCATGCGCCGCAAAACTTGTTTGCTGCAGTGCAACATGAGGCGAAGTATAGGGCGGCGTCAGGCTTTTGCAAGCGTCTTTGCTGCGCCGCAGCATCCTTTAGGGATATCCCTCCAAACCAGCCATCGTTTGTACACCCGCGCGTGATTGCTTTCCACTTTGATCCGCACATCCTGCCCCTGCCGCCGGGGCATCGCTTCCCGATCGGCAAGTACGGCCTGCTGCGCCGTCGCGTCGAGGCCGACCCGCGCGGCATCGAGCTGCGCATCGGGGAACCGGCGAGCGAGGGCGAACTGGCACTGGCGCACGACCCGGGCTACATCTCCGACGTGCTGGCCGGCACCTTGAGCCCGGCGCGCCAGCGCGAGATCGGCTTCGAGTGGACGCCGGCGCTGGCCACGCGGGCGATCTGGTCGGTCGGCGCCACGATCGCCGCTGCCCGTATGGCGCTGTCCGACGGGCCCGGCGGCGGCGTCAGCGCGAGCCTGGGCGGCGGCACGCACCACGCCAACGCGACGCAGGGCTCGGGCTATTGCGTGTTCAACGACGTCGCCGTCGCCGCCCGCCTGATGCAGGCCGAGTGGCACCGGCGCCACCGCGCGTTGCTGCAGGTCGCGGTGATCGACCTCGACGTCCACCAGGGCAACGGCACCGCGGCGATCTTCGCGGACGACGACACCGTGTTCACGTTCTCGATGCACGGCGAACGCAACTTCCCGTTCCGCAAGTCGCCGAGCGACCTGGACGTCGGCCTGCCCGACGGCTGCACCGACGACGTCTACCTGGCGGCGCTGGGCCCGGCGTTGGACGCGGTCTGGCAACGCACGGCCGCCCGGCCGCCGGGCCTGGTCTTCTACGTCGCGGGCGCGGACCCGCACGAGGGCGACCGGCTGGGCCGCCTGAAGCTGACGACCGCCGGCCTGGCCGCGCGCGACGAGATCGTGCTGCAGGCGCTGGCCGAGCGCGGCATCCCGGCCGTGGTGCTGATGGCCGGCGGCTACGGTCATGTCGTCGACACGACCGTCGATGTGCACCTGCAGACGCTGCGCGTCGCAGAACGCACACAGTCCGCTTGGGCCCACGTCAGCGCGGTGTGAGCCTCGTCGCTCACAATGGCCCGATGAGCGCGCCTGCCAACGAACCGCCCCGCCGTGGCCCCGAGCCGCGCAACGCCTACGCCGCGTTCCGGCCCATCACCACGCGCTGGATGGACAACGACGTCTATGGGCACGTCAACAACGTCGTCTACTACAGCTTCTTCGACACGGCCGTCAACGGCCTGCTGATGGATGCCGGCGTGCTCGACATCCACCACGGCGAGGTGATCGGCCTGGTCGTCGAGACGCAGTGCAGCTACTTCGCGCCGATCGCGTTCCCGCAGGCGGTCGCCGCGGGCGTGCGCGTCGCGCAGCTCGGGCGATCGAGCGTACGCTACGAGATCGGCCTGTACGCCGGCGAGGCGCCCGACAGCGCGGCCGCCGGCCATTTCGTCCACGTCTACGTCGACCGCGCCACGCGGCGGCCGGTGCCGTTGCCCGAGCCGTTGAAGGCGGTGCTGCGGTCGTGGATCGTCAACCCGACTCCAGGAAACTCCCAGCGATGAGCGACCTTCCCCAAGGCGAGGGCCAGGCGGCCGTCGATGCGGCCATCACCTCGCGCCGCTCGATCCGCGCCTTCCTGCCGACGCCGATTCCCGAGGCGACGATCCGCGAGATCCTCGAAGTCGCGACGCGTGCGCCGTCCGGCACCAACACGCAGCCGTGGAAGGTGCACGTGCTGAGCGGCGCGGCGCGGCAGCGCCTCAGCGACGCGATCACGGCGGCGTACAACGACCCCGCCGAGCGCGTGCAGCACACCGAGGAGTACGACTACTATCCGCGCGAATGGGTGTCGCCCTACATCGACCGCCGCCGCAAGATCGGCTGGGACCTGTACGGCCTGCTGGAGATCGGCAAGACGGACAAGGACAAGATGCATGCGCAGCACGGCCGCAACTACGCGTTCTTCGATGCGCCTGTCGGCTTCATCTTCACGATCGATCGCATCATGGCCAAGGGCAGCTGGCTCGACTACGGCATGTTCCTCGAGAACATCATGATCGCGGCGCGCGGCCGCGGTCTCGACACCTGCCCGCAGGCCGCGTTCACGCAGTTCCATCGCGTGATCAAGCGCGAGCTGCAACTGTCCGACGACGAGATGGTGGTCTGCGGCATGGCGCTGGGCGTCGCCGACCACGCCGCCGTCGCCAACCGCCTGACCACGGCGCGCGCCACGGTCGACGAATTCGCGAAGTTCCACTCATGAGCCCAACAACCGTCTTCATCGCCCGGCCCGTCTTCGGCGACATCGTCGACCGCCTGCGGCCGCACTTCGAGGTGCGCACGCACGACGGCGACGCGCCGCTGTCGCAGCCCGAGCTGATCGCCGCGCTGCAAGGCTGCGCGGGCGTGTTCATCACCGGCAGCGAGAAGATCGATGCGGTGCTGCTCGAGGCCTGCCCGCAGCTCAAGGCCGTCTGCACGATGGCTGTCGGCTACAACAACATCGACGTGCCGGCGTGCACCGCGCGCGGCGTGGTCGTCACCAACGCACCCGGCGTGCTCACGGAGACCACGGCCGACTTCGGCTTCGCGCTGATGATGGCCACCGCGCGCCGCATCTCCGAGGGCGAACGCTTCCTGCGCGAGGGCCAGTGGAAGCATTGGGGCGTGGACATGTTCGCCGGCGGCGACATCCACGGCGCGACCCTGGGCATCCTCGGCATGGGCCGCATCGGCCAGGCGATCGCCAAGCGCGGTCACGGCGGATTCGACATGAAGGTCGCGTACCACAACCGCAGCCACCTGGCGCCGGACGTCGAGGCCTCGCTGGGCGCCACCTGGATGACCCTGCCCGAGCTGCTGCGCGCGGTCGATCACCTGGTCATCGTCACGCCGTACACGCCCGAGACGCACCACCTGATCGGTGCCCAGCAACTCAAGCTGATGAAGCCGATCGCGACGCTCACCAACATCGCGCGCGGCGGCGTCGTCGACGACGCGGCGCTGGCCGAGGCGCTCGCCGCGGGCACGATCGCGGCCGCGGGCCTCGACGTGTTCGAAGGCGAGCCGACCGTGCATCCGGCGCTGCTGGCGCTGCGCAACGTGGTGCTGACGCCGCACATCGCGAGCGCCAGCGTGCCGACGCGACGCGCGATGGCCAATCTCGCCGTCGACAACCTGCTGGCGGCGCTGGGCGTCGGGCCGGAGGCGGGCAGGCCGCCGACGGCCCTGAACCCGGAGGTGCTGAAGTAGCGGCACGCGGCGCGCCATGAAAAAGGCCGGCAATGCCGGCCTTGCGCTTTGCGCGCGCGTGTCGCGCGCGGGAAGCAGGGCGCTTACGGCGCCGATGCGGCCGATGCCGGCATGTCGGCCGAGGGCGAGGACGCCGTCACGCCGTCCGACGACGGCAGCGGCGACGCGATCGGCGTCGGCGGGATCGCCGAGGCGCCGGGGGCGGCCGGCAGGGTGACCGCGACCGGTTCGGTCGAGGCCGACGTCGCCGCCGTGATCGGCAGCAGCGGCACGATCAGCAGCGCGACGATGTTGATGATCTTGATCAGCGGGTTGACGGCCGGGCCGGCGGTGTCCTTGTACGGGTCGCCGACGGTGTCGCCGGTGACCGCGGCCTTGTGGGCCTCGCTGCCCTTGCCGCCGAAGTGGCCGTCCTCGATGTACTTCTTGGCGTTGTCCCACGCGCCGCCGCCCGTGCACATCGAGATGGCGACGAACAGGCCGGTGACGATGGTGCCCATCAGCAGGCCGCCGAGCGCGGCCGGCCCGAGCAGCATGCCCACGATCACGGGCGCGACGACCGGCAGCAGCGACGGGATCACCATCTCCTTGATGGCCGCGGTGGTCAGCATGTCGACGGCCTTGCCGTATTCGGGCTTGCCGCTGCCGTCCATGATGCCCTTGATGTCGCGGAACTGGCGACGCACCTCCTCGACCACGGAGCCCGCGGCGCGGCCCACGGCCTCCATCGCCATCGCGCCGAACAGGTAGGGAATCATGCCGCCGATGAACAGGCCGACGATGACGCGGTAGTTCGACAGGTCGAACGTGACGTGCATGCCGCGGCCTTCGAGGCCGTGCGTGTAGTCGGCGAACAGCACCAGCGCGGCGAGGCCGGCGGAGCCGATCGCGTAGCCCTTGGTGACCGCCTTGGTCGTGTTGCCGACGGCGTCCAGCGGATCGGTGACGTCGCGCACGCTCTGCGGCAGTTCGGACATCTCCGCGATGCCGCCGGCGTTATCGGTGATCGGGCCGTAGGCGTCGAGCGCGACGACGATGCCGGCCATGCTCAGCATCGACGTGGCGGCGATGGCGATGCCGTACAGGCCGGCCAGGGTGAAGGCGATCCAGATCGCGAGGCACACCAGCAGCACCGGGTACGCCGTCGACTTCATCGACACGCCCAGGCCCGCGATGATGTTGGTGCCGTGGCCGGTGGTGGAGGCCTGCGCGATGTGCTGCACCGGGCCGTACTGCGTGCCGGTGTAGTACTCGGTGATCCACACCATCGCGCCGGTCAGCACCAGGCCCACCGTGCAGGCGCCGAACAGGCGCATCACGGAGTTGCCGCCCGCGAGCACGTCGTCGGGCATCACGGCCTTGGTGACGAAGAAGAAGGCGATCAGCGACAGGATGCCCGCGACGGCCAGGCCCTTGTACAGTGCCGGCATCACGTTCTTCATGTCGGGCGAGGCCTTGACGAAGGCGCAGCCGATGATGGAAGCGATGATGGACACGCCGCCCATCAGCAACGGATAGACGATGGCGTTCATCGTCGCGCCACCCAGCACCAGCACGCCCAGCGTCATCGTGGCGATCAGCGTGACGGCGTAGGTCTCGAACAGGTCGGCCGCCATGCCGGCGCAGTCGCCGACGTTGTCGCCCACGTTGTCGGCGATCACGGCCGGATTGCGCGGATCGTCCTCGGGGATGCCGGCCTCGACCTTGCCCACCAGGTCGGCGCCGACGTCGGCGCCCTTGGTGAAGATGCCGCCGCCCAGGCGCGCGAAGATCGAGATCAGCGACGAACCGAACGCGAAGCCGAGCAACGGCTTCAGCGTGGCGGCCGTGACCGGCTCGGTGGAGCTGCTGAGGAGGAACATCAGGAACAGCCCGACGCCCAGCAGGCCCAGTCCGACGACCAGCATGCCGGTGATCGCGCCGCCCTTGAAGGCGACATCGAGCGCGGGGCCGATGCCCTTGGTGGCCGCCTGCGCCGTGCGCACGTTCGCGCGCACCGAGACGTTCATGCCGATGAAGCCGCAGGCGCCGGACAGCACGGCACCGAGCACGAAGCCGCCCGCGGTGAGCATGCGCTGCGAGCTGTTGTCCCCGATGAAGACGAAGATCAGGATGGCAAGCACCACGCCGACGATCGCGATGGTGCGGTACTGACGCGACAGATAGGCCGCGGCCCCTTGTTGAATGGCGGCCGCGATCTCCTGCATGCGGGCGTTGCCTGCATCCTGCTTCAGGATCCAGGCGCGCTGGATGAACCCGTAGAGCACGGCCACGAGGCCGCAGGCGAGCGCGATTTCCAGCGCCAGATTCGTTGACATCAAGAGTTGTCTCCTTCCGTTGTGTGGATCGGACTTGGCCTCACTGCGACGTTCGGCATTTCTTCTTCTTCAGGTCAAGCAGCAGCAAGGCAGCCGGACGATCCTAGCGGCGCGCCCCCGCGCTTCGTCATGGTGTTTTCCTCCGGATGGTCGCCGCCTCGTCCGTGGGAGCCTGAACCGCCGCCTTCGGTGCTGCCCGTAGAATGCGGGTATTCCCGAGAACCTGCCTTCAGAGCACCCCATGAGCCTTCATCTCGTCTCCCCCGGCGCCAAGGCGCCCGAAGAATTCAACGTCATCATCGAGATCCCGATGAACGCGGATCCGATCAAGTACGAAGTGGACAAGGAAAGCGGCGCGCTGTTCGTCGACCGCTTCATGACCACCGCGATGCACTACCCGTGCAACTACGGCTACGTGCCGCGCACGCTGGCCGACGACGGCG